>Ga0157364_1002467_pt1 | contig 17238 bp, 12 predicted proteins | sample AttsexASBM2_FD_111476 | JGI IMG/M metagenome (GOLD analysis project Ga0157364, IMG submission 111476) | Fungus gardens microbial communities from leaf cutter ant in Ribeirão Preto, State of São Paulo, Brazil - Atta sexdens ASBM2 | ecosystem: Host-associated > Fungi > Mycelium > Unclassified ... | reverse complement strand
TACGCCAGAAAACTAGACGAAGGTTCAACTCTGTGCATAGTAAGTCTTTTTTTACAATAAATTTTTTATGATACGATATTCGCACGCATCGTCAGATCATAAGTTTTAACCTTTAAGATAAAAACAAACCCAGATTGTCTATTTCTATGTATCTTGAGCAACACAACAGGACGTATTACCTGGATGAAGATTCAATCAATCACTTTATTATCAAATGTGCAATATTGGAAAGAATAAAATCATTGAAATGTGAAAGCAAGAATTTCGGAACGGTTTCTCTCGGTTCGATCGTATCGATGGCAACTCGGATGATCGTTCAGACGAATGCAACTTCCCTACTGTCGTGTCAAAAAGGATTCGCGTCATAGCGATTTGTTGCCGCAACTCTGTGAGCGTAATCGATACACGCGAATAGCAATTGGAATTTATTTATAGATGAGTTCGGTGACTTTTCTTGGTATCGTGACCAAAGGCATAGTCAACGGTCCTTCAATCGACAAATGCGATTCTAACATTAAAAATACCGATGCAATATATATAACGCGTGTACGTGTATTACAACACACTTATCATACAACCTATATCATACAACTTTCCTAGACGAGCAATAAAAGCATTCTAATTGTGCGCATATTACGTAATTATTTACAGTTTATAATTAAATATATCAATTATTTAATTTAATTTATAGAACATTTATTATAATGGCTTAAAAAGCTCTTTTTCAATGTGTGTTTTTGAAATGTGTTTGTAGTAAAATGATGAAAATGTTGCATAATAGAGATGATACGTAATGTAATAACTAATAACACATAATACAATTTTCTTAAATTATAATTATTAAGGTTCCTGTTTATTCATCAATATTATTTCAAATTGTAGTATCAGAAACGAGACAATAAAAATTCTTGCAAAATATATCGAAAATTCTCTTCTAGGCCCGTTAATTAATATCTAGAAATGAAATATTAGTTAATAACAATAATAAAATAATAATAAATTATAATTATTTAATTATGTTCACAGCTAGCATTAACAACATATATAGAAATATAAATATGATTTATTAATTTCTTCCCAAAAAAAAAGATAGTTTTCGGTATATTTTACGTAAGTTTATTCTATTAATTCTAAAAACTTTTTTATTGAAATACATTTCTATTTATATATAATTTATAAGAATATTTTATTGTATTTTTCTCACTTCTGACGTTATAATTAATCTGAGACAATAGTGAGTGAACAGGAACCTCTCTCTCTAATATTCTAAAAAAAAAACGCATTATGTGTGTATATCTTTTAGCAGTCGGCACGAAATAATGGAGAGCATTCGAGAATATCCGGAAGTCTGGATATTTGAAGATGACAACAAAAAGCATCTAAAACTATTATTCGCTGGACAACGCGCGTGGACGGTTGCGCCTGACAAGCCACGTGGGCCACGACCATGAGAAGTTACGCGGCGCGGATCAATCAAGAGCAGCAAGAAGGAACCCGCTTGAGTCGGAGATCCATTCGGAGGCGCCGTGTCGGTCGAGAGCAAGCACGGAAATAGACGCACCACATGGCGGGGCTCGAGTTCTTCAGCTCTCTCCACTCCCTATGTACACGTCCGTCTTGCCTTTACGCGTTCGCTCCGTACGCATTCGTTTAGTCGCGCGTCTCTAGCGTTTCGTCCAACGCCGGATCCGTCCTCAGTTAATATGACGTTCAGCGAACGCCTCATACTTGAACAACGAACGCACTCGTCACGATTGAGGCCCGTCTCGAATCTCTTGGCCTCAGCCGATCGCATGGGAATCGTGTAAAAATTGAGCTAGTTTTAATCGTAAAACAGTGATCTCGAGAAGTACGTGAAGACTTCTATTAGAGAAGTCTGAAAGTTGTAGAAGTCTGCGACGAAGACTGATGTACGCAAACAATGCAGAAATAGTCATTTTGTTTGTCATACTGATCGCAAAATATGCGAGTTCAAGATACTTTTAAGTGGTGATTTTGACGCGCGTAATTGAACAGAAAATGGATATGATATGAGTCATGTGGGTTAACACTAACATGTAATTTCACTATCGTAGCTGATGACATAAAAACTATATGTATATATTTTCGATTTTAAAGGTTCAGAATTATAAGAATAAGTTGCATCCATTTATGAACTAAAACTGAGAAAGACCGTTCTCTTATATATATTGTAGAACCATTAAACATGATCTCGCGAGAAGAAGAAGATGATTCATTAATAATTTAGAACGTACTTTAACGACTGAGACTTTACTGTGTGGACTAACATCAAAATTAGTACAAAAAAATTGGGCAAATACTTGGTGATAAATGCGACGATGTGAAATATTTTATGAATGAACTTCCGTGGCTGCTGAGAGCAAAAAGTATCGAATTGAAAATATCGAAGAATTCGAGGACAATGTTCCCATGTGTGTGTATATACGAATACACATCCCGATAACATATGCAGAGACGAGATACGTTCAACATGTGCGTAAAAGCGCATAAAAGCAATCACCGTAAAAGTTAAGTACTCGTTTTGAAGAACTCATTCGGAAGAAGATGGCACTTTTCCGAGAACTGTTACATCGAGAGAACGACTGACGGTGAAGTGACCCAACGAAATTTTATAATAAAATTCCAGAAAGAGTAAAAAGAGAAACTTGGAGCATTTCCGAAGTTGCAGTGCAATGAAATTATAATATTTTTACTTCTTGGATGCCTTCCTCATCGGTTTCATGATAGTATCCTCGAAACATCAATGATTCTGTCTCGTAAACGATAATGATATTTCAGGTGAATGATATTTTATGAAAATTTATAATACTAGTTTTAAAGTTGGAAGCCATTCGTGCTAATCGTTAGTTGTCGCATTATCGATCACAGTAAAATATTAAGAAATATTAAAAACATTAGTATCGAAAATTTTAATATTTCGTTCTTTATTACGGAAAATTAATGAGGAGATAGTTCCCAATGAAAATTAAATGGAAAGAAAATCGCTCGAATTCAAGGGCAAGGAAATGATAAATGATTATCGAAGAAAATTGTCGTTGAAGGTACGAGACGACGACGACATCCGGAACTGATAAACTTACCGAGTCGATTAGATAAAAATATGGCCGCTTGCCATTCGACACCTGCGGTGCAACGTCTGCAGTTGCAGGACTCAACTCGGATCGGTTACGGTGCAATCAACAACATAAATGCTTCGAGTCAAAAGACTCTTCAACAATCGACTTACCCACCTTTACTCAATTGGTTCTACCTGGCCATTACTGAACAAAATCCGTCGCAACCACCTGATCAGGTACCTCACGATCTTCACTACAATTTTGGGACACTTGAAGATCAGGATTTATTTTGATCATTGAGTCAATCCCTAACTTATCAAACAAAGTCTAATAAATAAAGCATAATGAAATCTGGCAAACAAAGAATTTATTTCTAGATTATCTTAAATCTATAAATCTATTTCAGGAAATAGATTGCTGAGTCAAGCCTCTTATAAAAATAATGATAAAGTTAAAAAAATAATGATAAAAATATTTGAAAGATCAGAAGAAGCTAAACATTTTATTATTTGAGGCTCTTTTAAAATACTAAATTCAATTGATTGCTTTATTTAAAATAACAAGCTACTTTTAATAAGTTGTCGATTGGATTACCCGTTTATATTTTAGAGCAAGCTACTTCCTGCAATCTGGAGCAATTTTCCCGGTACGACGTCGCAGACTTATCCACATCAAAACGCGTTGAATCCGTCTGGATCTGTCAGACCCATGAGAGATAGCGGGACGGAAAGTATCGCGGATTTAGCGGTACACTTTAACGAGTTAGCAGTAGGCGATCGGAAACCAGCGAAGAAACCGCCGTCAACGTACTTGTGTCATTTGTGCTTCAAGAAAGGACACTACATCAAAGATTGTCCACAGGTTGGTAATTTTTTCTTTAAATTATTCTTCTAATAATATGTAATATGTATCGATGAATTAATTTTCAATACATATTTAAAACTTCAATGTTTTTCTGTTTTAAATACTAGTTCTTATATTTTTAACCATTTTATAACTACTTTAAATACTTTAGATAATTATATACAGTAATTACATATTTAAAATTCGAATAAAAATTATACGTATCATACAAGATTTCGTAAATAATTTGGAATCGATTAGAATTTGCAATTTTGCAACAATCTCTAGAGATCTCGGATAAAAATATAAATAAATTGTAATGAAATGAAATTTAAAGAGTCAAATGCACATAATAATGATAGTACTGTAATCGAATGTAATCCTTATTTTATCATATGATTCGATTCCAATATTTTAAGATGAGATTAATTAGTTTATTATTTGATTCATGGAAACCTTAGATTAGTTATCGTATAATGTTTCATCAACACGACTTAAATCTATCTTATCAAATCTTTGTTATAAAAACATAAAAATGGATTAATTAGATTTTGGAGAGCATCGAAGAGAACATCGATAAAGAATTGAATAGTTCAGGCTTTTCTTTTCGTCTCTCAGAAAAATCAATAATTAAATAATAAGCATAAAAACAAAGCAAAGACCTTCTCTCTTGTTCTTCTAGCTTGACAACTCAAAAATAAATCTTTACTAAACACGATTTAAAAGGGCCCATTGTTAAATTTAGCAATACACGTAAACGACGCGCATCGATGAAACAATAGCGAGATATGCGTGGCTTAATTGATCGCTTAATTGACATATAACAAACAGTATTTCTGGAACACATGACGTCATACGGTCAATTATCGCGATATGAGGGTGAGCGAATTAAGTCACTTCTCCTGATGAGTCCTGATTGTAATGATGTTCTTCACGTCATTTTTATTTATCTATAATACATATAGAGAACACAAAAACGTCAAAAATCATAATGATATCATTATGACTTTATGTATGTCTCTTAAAAGTTAAACTGATAGAATAAATGATGCAAAAATGATCTAGAAATGAAAAAAGAAATCATAGGCATAAGACAAATAAAAGCGTTTGATTTTCAATTATTTATGTCGTTTTAATATATTGTTGTCCATAATTATTGTAGATAAAAGCACAATAATGATTACGAATAGTAAATAAAATTTCTGTGATAGATCCCGCGTAGCTTAGTGTAGTGCTTATAAGGTGCTAAAAAAGCGCTTATGCGGGTGTATGTCTAATAGTTTTTTAGCGCTTTCAAAATCCACTATGAAAAGCATATTATAAATACAATCACCGCAGAATAAATGCAGTTTTAAAGCACAGCATTTTTCATGTAGCACAATAGTGCCTGTAAAGCGCTCAGAAAGTGCTATAAAAGCGCATGAAGCATTTATTGAACTGAAATTTCTCTGAAATTTTGTTAATAATGAATTTTTCAGCTAAAAATCGCTGAAATTAAATCGAAATTTTATTGAAAAATAAACAAAATGTAAAATAATTTCAACCAGGATGTGTTTGATATTATAATTATAATATATTATATATTTATCGCCGAACTAGCCGAGACATTTATATTTATAAAGTTTAGATATTCTAGAAAATATTCAACAAATTTATCTTTTATTTATTTTATTGTCAAATAAAATTTTCTTAAATAATGTCGACAAAATCTCAATGTTTCTGTGTTAAAAAAATTCTTCTGAATTGCTTTTGAAGTGGAAGTGCTTTACAGTTTTTTTACGCGCGTAATCATTTCTTGATTAGTATAACTTGAAATCTACTGAGTTATTAGTATTCACATTTAATAAAAGTGTACAATAACAGCAGTTTTGAGAGACACAAATTATAAGAACGCTCTCAAAGTGCTTTGCAGCGGTGTTATACTACGTGGGAGTTTTCATTTACATTTCTCATTTTTGTGATTTTAATGAAAATATATCATTTTTATATTATCATGTCATCAATAAAAAAAAGAAGGTAAGCTTTAATTCGTTTTATTACAAATAATTTCTCTCTTTATTTCTTACAATATTTATACTTATATGAATTATATGTTAGGTTAGATTAAATTATGATGAAAAACTGCTTTTATACAAAGCTTCCTAACTATTTCCTTTGAACATTTTCGTGCTGAAAACTTTAATTATTTGTGGATTAGTATTTGGGACTATCTACTTTTATTTTGTAAACTTTTTATCTGTCTACTCGATCTTTATAAAACTTTTGACTCATAAGTAATAATACTTTATTCAAATTCTAAGATCAAAAATAAAAAAATTTTAAATAATGGATTCAATGTGACGGGCAGAATTAAAAAAAATAATCTGATTATCATACACACACATGAAACTCAGAGAATTTTTAATTAATTATATATATAATTAATATATATAACAGCTTAATATATATAACATCATGTTTTAGTTTTAATTTATTTGAAGTTTACAATTGTGCTATGCAATAGTTAGAATCGATTTTCATACTGATTTTCAAACTCCGATTATATATCCTTATGATATATGATTCTTCATTAAATTGCCTTTTGAAATTTGACATTTATTCAAATTCAGCGATTCTAAAAAGATCTCCCAAAACTGAATTTCCTGTAATAATCAGATTATTTTCTGAATTTTAGTATTCTAAGGCCAGAATCGAATTCGATCTCAAAGCCTTTAGAAAACAAAATCTTCTTTAAGTTTCTTTATTAGAAAATTCCCGACTTTAAAGAATTTAGAACAATATCTTTTCCGAAGCTGTATATGTATGAGTACCATAAATATTTTGCGAATCAGCCATATATCTTGAACATTTTCTTATTATTATTTGATATTTATTGATATTTATTATTTGATGAAATTTATTAATAAAACACACGCCATCATTCTCAATTCTATACGATATACGATATAGAAATTTGTTCGCATTGAAATCTCCAAAAACTTTTTCACTTAAATACAAATATATATTGAAAAGAGGAGAAGCAAAGATGTTGGGTGCAAAAAGTATAAGCAATGCGAACAGACCTATTAATAACATCTACCGATATGTAAAGATTTACAATCCATTCACAATTTAATTGAAGCCAATATACATTCATACACCCACGTACGTTCGATGATTGATTTAAGTCCAGTTGTCGCCACATTGCATTCTATGATATCTGCAACGGCGAAGAATACAAATAAAAGAATGAATTTCCCAATTAGGATAATTTCTGTGATTTTCACAGGCACGACCGAAGGGTGAGGGCCTGACGCCGTATCAGGGTAAGAAGCGGTGCTTTGGTGAATACAAATGTCCCAAGTGCAAGCGCAAATGGATGTCGGGCAACAGCTGGGCCAATATGGGCCAGGAATGCATTAAGTGTCACATAAACGTGTATCCTCACAAACAGGTGAGCGAGGAGGAGTCCGCCCTGTCCGCCTCCTTCGTGTCTGCCTTCACCGCCTGCACGTTACGAATTTTTTCCGTGATCAATCGTTAAATATAAAATTAGTCATGATTCTCCTCAACGAAGTCCCGGTCAGATTCACTAAAAGATTCGACTCTTGGAACAGTTTCGCTCTCTCGAAATATTGCGCGGCCAAGAGAACGAAATCTCGTGTAAACCAACGCGAATGCTAATTATAGTCGCATAATCACGCTCACCCGCTCGCTCTTTTGCCTGCCCGGTGGGCAGAAATATCCGGAGTCACCGGTAATCGTTACGTTACGGTTCCCGAAAAACATTCGCGAAATTCCTATTATAATTGAACATTAGCTATGTTGTGCCGCGAGCTTTAAACTTTAAACGATCCCAGATTTGCTGTACAATCGCCAAGTCTCGAAAATCGAAATCACATTGGAGTATTTCAATAATATTAATGGTACCAACAATGTAAATTAGTTAATAACGTTAATTAAATTAACAAAAATGATAAATTGTACTGAATAAAAAAAGAAGACATGTTTATGTGAGAAAATGAGATATTATCTAACAAGATTTCTATTCTTATCTCTTGCGAGAAACAACGTAGAGTGTGGGTATAAAATCATTTCTATTATTTTCAGAGGCCGTTGGAAAAACCCGATGGTTTAGACGTGTCAGACCAGAGCAAGGTACATCCTCAACATCTCTGCGAGAAATGTAAGACGTTGGGCTATTATTGCAGACGAAGCGCTATAATAACTTAACGAATTCCGTCCAATTCATCTCACTGATCCAATTAATTGCAAGAAGGGGAGGGTTTAATGATGAATTAATGAAAGACAGTTCGATACACTTGAACGCATCCATACGCATGCGAATCTTATAGATAGAGCGTCCATTTCTATTCGCGAGATTAAATCGAGAGAAAAAGAGAAATAAAATAATATATTTTTATGTATTTTTACAATTAGAATTTTTTTTAATGGTTTTTGACGACCAAAGACGCGGCGTTTAATCACAGCTTTATATTTATAATATATATTGAACAAATATATTATCTATACGGACATAAAATGCACACTCAACAGAATTTTTTGATTTGTAATATTATTTCGATAATATCAAGTATCCATGCGGAAAAAAAGAGTATGTTGGTCGAATAAAAAAAATGAGGGCATTGTTCTCAGGGATATATTAAAATGAGCTGACCCTAAGAGCTAAGAATAAACATGGGCAGATCCTTGAGAAAGGGAGATGCCTCTAAAGAAAAATAAGGGAAAAAAATGACGGAAGAAACATTTTAAATGAATGTTCGTAGTATTTACAGTAATGTCGAGTTGATGCATTGAAATGCAGTGTCGACACGCAATCCCTGCGCAATCAATATTGTTTCACAATATTGCGCAATAATATATTAATGTTTATATTAACGTTACATCTACAGTCAGTATTATATATAATATTATTGCACACTTTCTTCATGTAAGTGTAATAATACATAAGCACTTAATATCCGTACGGAGATTAATATTATATATTAGTATATAACATATTGCATCAATAATATTGATCGTAGGGATTGCTTTATTTATTGGATATTCTTTGGCTCTGGGGAGATGAACATGATGCATATATAAATCTCTTCTTATTCAATATATTATTTGCATATGTACAGATTGGTTTACGATACTGAACGAATGAAGAAACATTCAAATTGCATTAAAAGTATAAGTTAACATTATAAATAGAGGCTACGAAACCGATGTAATTTCATAAAGAGTTCAATTTTTGACACTATGAACGCATACTTAGCGATTTCTTTTATCTGTCTGTTCGTGTGAAACACGACTGGCAAGAGCTTCCAATTTTATTTACAATTGAAGTTGAGCTCATTAAAATCTTAACTGTTTCTTGATTATTATTTAACGAAATTGTCAATTAATTCGACATTTTCTATGAATCGCATTGAACATGTACGTGTCTAACATGTATTCATGCAGACATGAGAAAAAAGTTTTCTTACCTGTTATAGTAGTAGAATTTGTAAATGCTTAAGGAGGATTTGTATGAATTGATATTACGGTTCACACCGTTCTACGTAAAATACATGCAACACGTCGATAAAACATCAATGACAAATAACTAATCGATCGTTTTCCAAAATGATTTGGCCTACGCATTTGGCTTATTCGCGAAGAGCTTTTCGTCCATAATGGGGAAAAAAAAAAATGGAAATACGACGTAGCAAGTGCTAGGAGTGGTGCCGAGAACTGTATTGTGTTGTCACTAATATTGCCAAGATTATACGCGACGTACGATAATCTTAGCAATAATGTGTACACATGCGTATAGTACAGATATATATTATTTGTATATAATGAGTGCTTTCCAAATATACAAACCAAAGATACAATGATTCTGCGCCTACGTTTATCTTCCTTTGTCTATAATCGATCACTTTCGATACTGTTCTACACGATCAACATGATCACGCATTGTAGAAATGTTTTATATAATACAATTTATACATAGGAAATATACAGTGGTCAAGGATTAGTGACGACGAAGAGGAGATCCGCCGCCGGATCCTCGCTAAAATATGCCGCGGAGTTAAATGTCGTTGTCCCCGTGGAATCTACTGTCGTCTGCAAATAAAATATTCGATTACGTTCTCTCTATTACAACTTTTATCACTTTAAAACAAATAGATTATCTGATTTCTTTTTTCAACGAGATTCTATCATGGACGTTTATATTAATTTTTCACAATTGCAAGTACCCTCGCGTAAAGATATTACCAAGCATATTTATATTTGTTAATAAATCTTTACATATTGATCATTGCGTTATCTTAGTGTTGTTTGTAAAAGAATCAAATCATTTAATCGAGACAAAGCGAACGCGTTTTTAATTGTAAGAGTCAATCGGTTCCGGACGATTGGCTCCTCAAGATCCTGCTAAGATGCAAGGCATTGATTCACCTCAGAGGGATCCACGCGATACGGGGAATTTTCCGTTGTCGGATGCTGATACTGCGCCGATTGCACGTGCTGCGTGCATTGTTGCTGCATTAACATTTGTTGCTGCTCCTGTTGCTGTTTCCATTCCTCGTATTTTTTCATCGCGAGTATCAAATCGCGATTCTCATCTGCCAAACCAACATTTTGCGTCATATTCTTCGTCAACTTGCTGTACTCTTCCTCGTTTGGCGTCACTGACTGTTGCTGTTGCTGCTCTTGTTGGTGCTGCTGTCGTTCGTCCATCTTTTCGATCAAAGAGTTTGCCGAGTAGCAAATATCAAAGAAATTCTGAGCTGTTGGTTGCACCGCGACTGGACTGGACACGCTGGGTGCCGGTTGGCTAACTAGAGTGATTACTTGCTGCGTTTCCTTACCCTCGGTATTGTACATCAATGTCGGTAACGGAACTGGAATCGGAACTCCGCCAGATTGTACAGAATTTAGAATGTCCAATGGCTGCGTGACGATTTTCGTATCTACATTATTCTCATTAGAGCACTCGATATCGGACGAAGAGGGAATATTTTCTGGTTGCGGCGCTATAGGTCCCGGAAAAGACAAAGGCTGCTGTTGGCCAACCAAGCTAATAACTTGCGGCTGTGACGATTGCTGCTGTGGCAGTTGTGAAGGCGGCAGAACCGCTACAGGCGGTTCGGGAAAGAGTTCCGCTTTCAGATTCGGTAAAAACGTGTCGATTGCCCTCCACGTGGGCGCCCAGAGATTGGAACTCGGTGCTAGAACATTGGCCGACGACATCACCAGCAGCATGTTCTTCAACGATTCGGGAATCGCTTCGAACAAGAGCTCACTGTTATCGGCATGCATGTACGCGCGCAGAAGCTCCAGCACTGTTAACCAAAGCGGCAGGAAACCAGGTAGAGTTAGCAGTGGAGTCAGATGATGAAGAAATACCTTGGAGAGTAACATTGCGGCCCTGACTCGTGTTTCTTCGACGCCGATAGGATCGTTGGACGCGATCGGACCCAATAATTGCGCCAACAGCGGGAACAATACTTCCTCCAAACATTGCGACCACTCTATTGCGGATAGCTGTGCCAAATCATGCGCCAGCAAGGTACTTTGAAGATATGTAATCGCTGCCGTGCGTACTGGTCGACGAGCGTCGCAACAGAGTCGTGCGATACCTTGCAGTAGCGGTCGCCAGGCTTGCGGCCACAGGGATATACCATCGTCAATGCTACCTTCTTCCGCCCACCATCGGAATACCTGTGCGATTCTCGTGTGCAGCGTGTGCATCAAATCCAAGAGTTGCACCGGGCTCTGTTGATAACCAGCCGATTCCTCCGCGGAATTGCACACCTTGTTTCGTTTGCCCGCACATTGCAGCACCGCCTCGGCAAACGTTCTAACGCAGTTGACGCACAAGTCAAAATTGAAGGGTGTTACATGCGCCATGTCACGCACTAAGAAATTTAGACTTTCGCAGCATTTGACGAACGCCGCCGAGTCGTGCGACTGTAGATCGCGCGCTAGCACTATCGTATCAGCGGCTACTGGAAGCGGTGCCTCGGTACCAGTTGGCGACACTAATACCCATTCCGGCACAGGACTGATAGGTCTGGGATCCAAGACTGATGTCCGAGCGTTTGCAGTTTCATCTAGAACCGTGTTGGATCGCTTGGGCGCCAATGCGCCAGCACCCGCGCATTCTAGCAGGCTAAATACTACCTTCCAATCTTCCGCACTATGGATGTTTGCGGCGCCCGTTTTCAGTAGCTCGAACAGACCGTAGGCGATTTGTTGAGCTAACGGTGCGGTCGTTGCGGATGGCAAATGGGTCAAAGGTAGTAGAGGTGATAGACACGCAAACTCTTCTCCGCGTAAAAGCCTGATAGCCAATCTCAACATGCCCACAGCTACCCGTTCGAGCAAATAAGGATGGTTCTCACGTGCCGCCACCGTTAATAAACGATCCAAGTGATTCTGGACTACAGGCCAGATGCACGTTACTCTGTCACGATTCTGTATAGTTACTTCTAGCAACAGCTCGAGTAGAAAGATAGATATATCTTCGTCGTTAGGATTAGCTGACACCAAAGCACCAACAAGAGAATTAAGTGATTCACTCTGCAAATGAAAGTTATTAAAAAATATGCAAGTCATAATCCAATAATTACATGTCATCGATGATTTACCTGAAAGAATTTACTTTCTTCTATAATTTCTTTAAGGTAACAATTGGCAATAAACTCTACGGCCTTTTTTCGTGCGGTTGCTTCAGCGGGATGAGGCAAACGTGACGTGTCCATAGCGATGTAGGAATAAAAGGTGGAAAGTATTCCTTGATCACCCGGGGAAGCTTTGGGCGTGGTCGGTTCTCGAAGTAGAGATATTTTGCCGGACGGATCAATGAAGTCTTCCGCCTCTGTAAGATTCTTTGGCAATAATCTCGCCTCATAGAGCGATTGCAAACAATCGATGATGTTCTTCCAAGACGCTCTCAAGGCATCCCCATGTAAATGTGTGATCTTGAAAAGAGTGCGAGCTGCCATTTGGGATTTTGGACTTCCACCGAGATGTAAAACTACTTGCTCGGATTTCCCGCCGATTATCAGGCCCGTGAACTTGCAGAGACTGACTATAAGCGTATCCAAATCATTACACATGCTGTGGTAAGCGCTGATTGCCGCGCAACTGAAAAAAGAGAGAATAAGCTGTAGTTAATACAAGAATAAATTTATAATAAGTAGCAACAGAATAAACAAACCTAAGAAATGTTTGAGCGACTTTGCGTTGCAACGATCTGTCCGGTGCTTTATCGTATGCTCGACAAAGAGCACTTACAATGGGAGCCCACGCATGTTCGGCTAGGTCTTTATCGATGAATTCGCCAGAATTGCCTACTTTCAAATACATACTTTCAAGTCCGGAGCCTCTTCTTAATAAAACTTTCCATAAATAATTTTCCTTTACTAGCCCAGTTTGTTCAGCTGGCATCACGATTTCTTCCCCTCTACACAAATAAACAATATTTAGAATTGGAATATTCACACTATCTAAAATCTAATTTAAATATTTATAGCACTTACTTAATTGAAGTATATATTTCATCGAGCATATCTTGATCAAAATCGGTATCGCCATTAACCTTCTTCAAATTTCTTTTAAATTCATCGGCAGTCATAGGATTATTTTGCCTCTTTACGTTATAATTATGTTGATCGACATTTAACATGATAACCGCATAAGCTAACGTAAAGGCAGCATCAGCCGAAGCGAAAGGTCTACCATTGCTATCCTAAAACACAACAATTTGTTATTCTACGTTCATGCTTGTTATTTCTAAAAAATATTAGAATATATATACGCACATGCCAATGTTCGGCAAATTTCTCAAGTAGAAGAGATATAAGGGGAGCTTCCCCAGGTAACCTAAAGGATTCCAAGTAAAGTCGCAAAGCTTGATCGATTCGAGTATTTCTTAAGTCAAAATTATGCACAAAATAATTGAGAATGTTCTTGTTTTCTTTCTTGCTGATGTATTCACCGATTGCTTTCTTATCTAAACCAGGATTCTCTCTTAGAAGTTTAGCGATTTTTTCTGGATCCGAATGACCTGGAGTACCGCCCAGCAAACCGTGCTCTGTAAGTTTCGCGATACCCTCTCGTGGATTTTCATTGAATTTTTCTGTGCCAAGAGCCAACCACTGAAAATGACAAGAAGAGATTTGATTCATTGCAGTTATATAAGAAATAAGTGGAAAATAAATACCTACTCGCTTATTCGCTTTTATAGCAAGCAAATCTTCACGCGTAGGCAGATTTGATGACGCTTCATGACGCGATGGTTTGCACAATTCCTTGCAGCCTTTGCAACGAATCTCCATGCCGACGATCAGCATCATTATGGCGTCCAAGGAAATCAATTGCATGGTATGCATACCAGTGGTCATTGGTAGAGAAACATTCTAAGAGCAAATTTTAAAAATATAGAGATTTTATATCTTAATAATTTTATTAGATATCAATTTAATATTAATATATGAAAAAAGAAATGTACCTTAGAAAACATTTTCATGAGTTCCTCATACAAATTCGTAGAATAAAGTCCGCAGTCATAATTTAAATATAATTCAGCGGGTAAACCAGGTATTCTCCACAATCTTACTATAGCCTCTGCAAAGTATGGAAATAAAAGTTATGTTGCCACAATATATATTGCATAATTGCTGTGAAATAAAGACGTACCAAGCGATAATTCTCGTTGCTCGTATGAGATTCTATTAGATTCAGAAACAACTATTTCCATTAATTTAATTAAATAATGTTCTAGTTGGAATTTTAGATGTTCTCTTTGCGACTCAAACAGCAAGAACGATACTTGAAGATTTACAGCGAGGATCGACAATCTATCTGTTCCTAGTAGCTAATACATAAATATGATATTCATTGACTATTTCTTTATTAATGAACGACGTTAAATATAATTAATTAATCGCATTCGCTTACCAAGATTAGATTCCTACACAAGTCATCCTTCGCGAGAGCAAGTAGGGACGAAAAATTAGATAGAGCGTCGGCGGCGATTTCCAACGCTACTTGCAATAAGCTAAGACCTAGATGAGTTATAATTTCATTGTTCTGCTTGTCGAGAGGACTACATAGAGAAATGAGAAATCTGAACAATTCACGAACGCATAAGGCGCCATATGGCGCCCGTTGTTGCAACGGAATAAATCGGACCCCCTGACTATTCACATACTCCTCGATTTGTTCAGACTCTTTCATTTTAGACGTTCTAGACAGATTTTCGTCTATCGATAAATCTTCCACGCTACCAGTCGGAGATTGTGCTAAATCGATACTTTTTTCTTCGTCACCTGCAATTATCCAAAAAAATAAATTAGAAATTATTAAAATTTATTTTAAAATAGCGAAAAGAAATACCTTGATTTTCTGAAATAGATTGCTTGATGGAAGATTCAGATTCATCTGTGATTTTTTGATCAGCCGCATCTTCCTTTTCTACACTATTACTTTCTGTTAAAGCTGCAACTTTATTCTCCACATTGATATTTTCAGGCGCGTTATTCACCTCGATCGTTTCTATTTCATTTTTAACATCTTTATTACTTTCGTCTGTATCAATCTCCTGTTTCTTATTAGTTTCCTGATTATCCACTGCTTTGATGCAGTCATTTCTATCTTTAATATTATCTTTGTTAATATTATTCTTGCTTTCACTTTTCTCGTCCTCATTTTTATCAACACTTCCATGATTCAACGATCCCTGCATGTCAACGATATTGCCAACTGGTGAGACGGGTGTGGTAGCTAAATGACCAGTTCGTATTTTGTCAACTGAACTTGAAATCATCGGCTCCTTCTCATCGATGTCATTCGTGGTAGACTTGGATTTTTGCCTCGAGTAACTTTTGTGTTTTCTATTCTTGCCACGAGTATTCTCTATGCTATTTGTTCTCATTTTCTGTTAAAAATAATATTGTCTCATGTATATTTGTTTTTTACAAATAGATATTTTATAAATCACATATTATAAAACTTACTTTCATATTCGGCAAAACTCTGGTATCGTCAACAAATTGAGGTAATCTGGTGAACAAATGTTGAACCATGTCTCTCAGGCAGTTCTCCGCCGTTTTTCTAAGTATTTCTATAAAGATATCTCATTATGATACACTCGCAATTTGTTACAACAAAAATATGAAAGAACTCACCACTAAGACGCGTTTCAAAACATATCCTAAAGCAACTCAGCATAATTTCGCATACACTTTCATTGGAAAGATGATCACCAGCAGACGACAGCATGAGGGCTCTCAGAACTTGCAGAACTCTCATAAGAACTACTCCATCACCAGACGCGTCGGCACCTACAAACCTCGCGTGTGTAACAGCATCCGCTATGGCTTCTACGCAAGTTGCTATGGCAGGATGATTAGAATCTAAAAAACATACTATGTTTTACAAAATAAAAATAATAATTTTTGTTGTCACAATAATTGAGACTGACCAATGAGACCATAAGAAATTATCTTATTAACAGCCGAGAGCGCTAGACTAGTTACAGGTCCAGTAGTTTCTTCAGATCTTATAATTTCCAGAAAGGGAGTGAGAAAAACTGCGGGTTCTAATTGGGATAAATCTCTATGTTCGTTTAATACTTCTTTCAAAGTACTCAAGCCTTTCATGAGAGTATCCTGATCATCATCCTGGAAATTAAATTAAACAGTTAAAAGATAAATCTCTTCAAGTTCTTTTGTGACAATTATCTCCATCTGTCGTGTCAAACTACAGCTAGAGAGGATTGTAAATGGTAAATTTATTTATACAAATTTAAGGTATTACTTATACACCTTAAATTTGAAGTGTCATCAGATGAATCTCTACAACCTGTTTGATTTTATTAGGAACAATAACAAGTATATCCTAATAATAGTCCTAATAATAGTCTGAATCGTTGAACAGTTGACAAAAGAGATAAGAAAAAGTTTCTACCTGGTGAGAGTGCGACGACCATCGGGCACCTCGTCGCATTGCCGTCACCAGGAGGCACACCTCGTCCTCGACGACGAACAAGCCGCCCCTACAGGGGCCACCAGATCTCACAGTTCTATTCATCCTTGCGTGATTCCGTTGCTACGCCATAACAGGATTCCGAAAGATCATACAACACGACTGAACAAATTCGATCACTGAACGTCAGCGAAGATCCGTCACGTCGACTGCCGTACAGCCACTTCCCTGCACTTCCCACACGTTCCCACACCGCAAACTTCTAACTTCCAACGCGATAATCATCGACTTTACCGTCAACCGCTATCGATTCACGAATCTCGCAGTTAAAGCACTGACGTTCGATTAGTCG
>Ga0157364_1002466_pt1 | contig 17243 bp, 11 predicted proteins | sample AttsexASBM2_FD_111476 | JGI IMG/M metagenome (GOLD analysis project Ga0157364, IMG submission 111476) | Fungus gardens microbial communities from leaf cutter ant in Ribeirão Preto, State of São Paulo, Brazil - Atta sexdens ASBM2 | ecosystem: Host-associated > Fungi > Mycelium > Unclassified ... | reverse complement strand
CACACACACACACACACACACACACACACACACACACACACACACACACACACACACACACACACACACACATACATTGTTTTAATAATTTTAAATCATATAAGATGCATAAGGAACAAAAACAAATGTATTTATGTAGGTTCAATCTGTATCTGAAATTATTCATCGTGATGGGCATAAACTGGTCCATGGAAGTAATATCATGGCTATTCAAGAGCGCGCCGCCATATATCTGGTATCTCACCGATCTGACAAATACCCTGCAAGGTCTCATCATCTTCATTATATTCGTATGGAAGAAGAAAATCAAAAGGTTGCTGTTAAAGCGTTTCGGTTATCAGGCTCGCGATTTCTTCTCCAGAAATTCAACACGCAGTGGCAATCACAGTTCAGCTTCGCGTACCTGCACTACTACATCAGGCATAATGTCTCTACAGGAGAAGGTCAATCCTTATGTGCAAACAAATTGCCGCGCGAAAAGTTCATCCGATGAGGTTGATTCTTGAATGTTGCAATGTAAGAGAAAGATTGTACTATGTGAAATAGAAATTGATTATAACGACCAGTTAGGTGCCGTAATTTAATTCTCTATTCGAGAATTAATTTTACATTGCTTGCGTTGATCTCTTTTATTAAGAACATCGAAATTAGTGTTTTTCATCTCTCTTTTTTTATTTCTTTAAAATATACTTACAAGTTTTTTTATCTCTTACAATCCAAAGATGATTAAAAAAATTAACTTAGGTAGAAAGGTATCGTCTACTTGACGTAATTAATCATTCTCGACAAATCTGACGTCCTATCATTGTAAGAAAAACGCAGATTTGTTACAGCCGTATAACGTACAAACCAACATCAAAAATACGTTATTTTCGTGCTATTAATGGCATAAATGAATGATTATTAATTGATCATTATAACGTTATATCATCGATTAGTCATTTATCTAATGTTAGTAAATATGACGTTATAAATACGTCGTAGAATGACTAAATGACGTCAATGTGTAATTTAAAATGACTAACTATTGACGTCAAAATAATTACAACCTGCTACCTAGGAAATTATTTTGCATCTATTGTCGTCCTCATTAAAATGATAAAAGTATTATTGTGTATCATATACATTGACTGCCGTATGCCATAATGTTGTATAAATTTTATTTTAATATATAAGAGTTTATTATTATTATACATCATTGATAACATTTTGATAAAAAGGCTACGGATAATTTTACTAATTTTAACTTCAATTCGTAATACATTACTCGCACAACTCGCACTATCTTTTACATTCTCTCTTTTAAATATTTATTTTTATTATATTGACACTTGGTCTTCATTTCCTTACGTATAAGTGTTTAATATTATTAAAGGAATTCAAGAAAAAAGATATATAAAAAATATGTATTTTTAAACAAGTAGTTTATATGGAGATTAAATGACATTTAAGATATTTTATATTCGTGGAACAAAAATAAAATTAAATACCGACCAATGTCAAATCACCCGTACATTTTATCATATGCATGTGATAGTAATACATATGTACCTTGAAAATCCTTGCACTGAGATAGACTTTAAATCGAGTATCTCCATATTTAATTTAATTATTCCATTGATTTAGTATGAAATATATTTGTCAATAGATTTTTGGAATTGCATTTCATTTGTCGCATTAGATAATACAATATAGCTCTTCATCGCTTACGGTCACAGAATATTTCTGTACAAGTGCCATCATAATCATTCGTACAAGTGCCATCATAATCATTCGTACAAGTGCCATCATAATCATTCGTTTAATATTTAATAGTTGTGCATTTGCATTTAATATGCACCTATAAGAAAAAATATAGAAAATCAAATGGACACAATTACGAGGAAAGTAAAAGCACAGTGTTCACGCAAAACAAAGTCTGCAATTATTAGATAATAAAAGCTTAATCTGTATTCTTTACTATTACATGTGTTTGTAATCGTCTATGTATACGATAATTAGACGAGAAAAGTAAAAAATAAAGAACATTACAACACGTATTCTCATACTACTTGTACACATCCTGCACTTCTTTCAATTACTGTCAGTCAAAATCTTAAACAAGGAGTTTATTTTACGCAAACATATCTTCTCGATCAGCTCCAACACCGTCACCATCTTCCAAGCTTGAAAAATTGAGAAAATGGGCCGGCCTGTGCACCTCGTGATAAAATTCCTTTGGATTCGCTAGTTGTAACTCGTATTTCATGTTGGGATCGTGTCTCACGCCCATGAAATTGTAATTCCACGAGCCTTGACTAGGCACCATAAAGAAGCCAAGGAAACGATCAGACAAAAGCATCTGTACCTTCTCATAATGACTAGGTAGATAACCTTTTGGATTGTTGCCCTTATCAGTATTTTGCTTGCCCCATTCGAAACCACTCGGAGTTAGTTTGTACGCTGTGAGAGAGCAAGAACCAGGCGTGAAACTGCAAGTGATAACTATAGTCTTCTCGCCGTCCCAAATGGAATTCTCCGCCATAATCCGAGCATGAGTAGATATGTCCTGTGGCGAGAGTTGTGGCAGCTCATTTGGCTGCGTGTGTATCCATCCTAGCGGCTCCATCTCTTTTAAATATTGATGATTAGGTAGTGTATTTGGTAAATGAACGGTCTGATGAGTTCCCCATTGCGGTGCCATTACAATACATCTGATTTCTTTTACCTGTCACACACAGAACATGAGATTAGTAGATTATACAGCTAAAATTGATTTAAATTTTAATATATAAAATAAAAAATTTTTAAATATTAAATGTAATATAAAATAAAAAGAAAAAATTGTTATACATATATTAAAAAATATTTTAAATATAGATGAAATGATTTAATAATTACCTGAGGATTGTCAGGTGGACTGATGCCATACAAATAACCAGCTATCTGCGCTCGCAAATCAGAAATGGTAACAAATTTCTTTAATACATTTTTAGGTAAGATGTAAGTATAACCAGTCTCTTTGATATCATCGGATGAAACATAGATGTGATTTGTTCTGAGATGGAGATTAGTTGCAGAGATAGCACGTACTCGCCACTCAGTCTTAGAGCTGAAAGTCTGCGTCTCATAATTGGACGTAGTCGCAGTAATAATCTCATCACCGTGTTTGTTTACTGTTCGCGTGGTGGTAGCGGTTAATTGGCTCTGTTCCTTAGTCTGCTTTTCAATCTCGGCAATTTGTTGCCGTTGCGCAGATGGAGCACTTATTTCCATACCCAAAATGATATCGCGAATCTCGGATTGCGTGAGCGATGCAACATTGACATTGTTCTTCTTGCCATAGTCTGCTAGAATCAAATCCTTTAATTGTACTTCTACTTTAATCCATTCGTCATCCGTCAGTGATGGCCATATATGATGTGGCTCAGTGATGGTAGTCTTGTCGGGTTTAAGGACAACTTTGGTTCTCTCAGTGTTAACATGCAGAGCGCGTAAGATCAGAATCAGTCGTGAGAACGCAGTATAAGATGAGATTGTCTTCAACCAATCGTCATAAAGATTGAATAGTACCATCTGTGGCTCGGTTGCCTTTAAAATCAAATCACCAAACTTCTCGACTTTGAGACATGCCTGGAATGGTAATTGTAACTCGGATCCTTTGATAACTATGTTGGGGAAATCTAGCAAGTGCACTTCCAGTGGATCTAACATTCCCTTTCTGGTGACGATAATCTGTTTCGGTTGTTCCTCTACTGGTAAAGAACGAATCAGTGCAGCAACTTCTTCAGCAGTCTTCCATTTGGCCAATTGACCCAGACGCTTTTGGCCCGCCCAAACGGAGGTGTGAATAATTTTCAAAAAGAGTTGTCCCGTGCGTGGATTGAAGATGAAAATTGCACCATTTATCGGTTTTGTCGTTAAATTGCCTTCAAAAGTTTTGTGGATAGTTACGCGATACACGTTCGTGTCGTCAACGAACCATATGATCTGATTGGAGAAGAGTTCGCCATAGTTTTGCGAGGAAAGATAAGGCTCCGTCGGTTCGGATGAGTATAACTGCAATGCCTTGCGAATACGTTCACGTAACACATACAAGGCTGGATTTGCTTTCATGATCTTTGCCATGGCTTGCTGTATAAGTGGTTTGCAACCAGGGAACCAATTGCCGTAAGCGCTATGTAAATTATATGCCAAATCGATGGCTATGAGAAGACCAGTGGGTGATGGATAGATGGACATGTTGTCCGTAGTATAATCAAGGAATTTCGCACGAGCATATCGCTCGATGTCATGTGAGTCATAGTCGCCCCATCTCAATTGAACATCGATCCAATACTTTTGCGTGGTCGTGTTATCCATCACATCTTTGGAGTCAGCAAGAAGAGATGGTCGAGACACGTTCCACTTGTAGGCGGAGAATAGTAGAATGTCGGCACAAGAGGAGTTCATTTTGTAAGACTTTCGCGGATGTATCGTCTCCTTCTGCACAGTTTCAATTTCTAGTGCATCCAATTCTTGATCGAAAACCTGGCAAAGATCCATCACAATGGATTCGTGTACCTTTTGCCACAAGTGAGCGCGGAATATCTGGATTAACGAGATTTTTAAGGTTGGTATTTTTCCGTGCATGAATATCCCTGTCAGATCAAGCTGCACTTGGAAACCGACGTAAACGTTGGCGCGATTAATAGTGGGTGACCACCATAGAGTGAATCGACGATTGGGAATCTGGTTGAGACCGGAACGTTGAGCATTTGTCAATTTCTTGTATTTCATGGATTCTTCGAAACCAGATGCTTTCTCCCAAAACAGACCCTCCCACGTCGGGAAGTAAGTTCCCTTAAAGAGAGTATGTTCCAAGATGCCCTCGACACCACCGAGTGCTTGAATCATGTCAGTTCGGTAGTTGTTCAAATTCCATAGTTTGCCGTCATGACGTTGATGAGTCCACCAAAACGGATTCTGTTTCAACACCTGATATTGTTTGAATTCAGTGCGAATGCGCCAGCCCTTGTCATAGGCCAGCGTGTGTCGGTCCTTCTGAAATAGCGTATTTATTCTGGGAATACCGCGATCCCAGCTATCCTCGAGATCTTCTAGAGTGAGTCTGCGATTCTGAGCGTTGGCCTCTTGCCGTTTCAGGGCGTACTCTGCCCAAACGCGTTGAGAATCGATAAATTCTGATTCCCATGGCTGTATGTAACGATACAAGTTCGGAATCAGTTGATCTTCGTCGTGGCTCATACCCGAACGGAAGTGAGTGATGCCCACGTCGGTTTGCTTCGACCATCTCAAGTCTGACTGCGGTATTAATACATGACCCATCGATAACATTCCCAGACCTCCCAATTCTTTGGGCGTGTAAAAGACGACAGGTGGAAAACGCGATGGCATTTTGGAATTCAGTCCGATTTTAATACGTGTCTGAATCTTATTTTCACACTTGACTAGCAGATCCAATAATTCTTGTGTGTTCACCACTGCCTCTCTGAAATAAGTCATTAAACCGATTAATGCAGTATTCCACTTATTTACGATCTTCGTGAAAGTAGTTGAACCCGAGGCCATCAAGATTTGTCTGACACGATTATGGAAACGCTGCAAGCTCTCATCATCAACACGTAGGAAGCATTGCGCTGTTCTCTCTTTTGTGATTTCATTCTGGAGATTCCAGACGCCATCCCGATGTGTAAATTCCTCATGAGTTGTTCTACATTTGGGTAGAATTCTGCATTCAAAGCCACTCATATTGAACAATAAATTGGGATTATCTTTGCTATAGACGCTGACAAAGCTATTCTCCCACTGAATGGTAGTGGTGGAACGTGGTAGTCGGTTTTTAATGTCCCAGAAAACGGCGCGACCTAGGTTCACATCGTGCTTCATCAGCCTCATACGAGCGTCTCGCGGCCAACATTTCTTATTGTTGTAGCCAACAATGTTCTCATTATTTGGATCAGGATGCTCAGTAAGATAACGCTGAATAAGATCTCTCGCTTCGTCAGCAGAGAAGCGTAGGAATAGATGTATTCTATCGACATAGCGACAGTACAATCGAATAGGATGCGCCGTTTCAGAAGCGACATCCTGAAACGTCAAGAAGTCGTTTGGCATTTGCGGCGGGCCAGCCATCTCGCTAGCTCGTTGGAGACCTAACACGAGCAGATCCAATACCAGTCCATAGTACTGAGCAATAAAAGATGCAAATTGCAATCCCCTGATAATACCATAACTGTTAGTGTGATTCATATCCTTGTAATTGATGACTACGTTATTCTTCGCCGTCATGTAATCGGCAATATTGTGATCGACTATTAGACGCAACAGTCTGTTAAGCAGCGTGAGATCGATCTTTTCGTACAGTTTCTCAAACTTCGATTCGAGCAATACATTGCACTCACCCTCACTGACATCCCACACATCCTGGAGATTGTTGATACCTTGGCACCACTTGTAAACAAGGAGTGGTGGAGGTTCCGTGTCGGCTGGTTTCACCCAGGGTGGGAATAGTCGTCTTTTGTCTGCCTCATACCACAGGTATTGATCGAGGTAAGCATCTGTGATCTTTTCGAGCGGCTCTACATCATACACAGGAATCAAATGACTATAAAGATCCATGAATTCAATGCCGACTTCCTTGAAGGCTCTTTGCGTAAGCAAATGTCTTTTAATTCTAGATAGTGCCTCGTGTGGATTGTCATATGCTTGCTCTATCAATCCTAATTCTTCTCGTTGACTTTGATTTAATCTAGATTTAACACTATACGCTTCTTTCAAGCGTTCCAGAGCCAATATCAGCAGCTTTGTGTCGTGTTTGTACGATAATGGTGGGAAAGGGATCGGAGCGAATCTTCGAGACTCCAGCCAATGCACCGAAGTAGTAAAGATTGCTACGGCTTCTTCCGGGGATATATACGGACCGTCTTTCAAGTAATTATGCTGTCGTTCTTGCTCAGCTTTCAAATAGAGACGCGTCAAACGACCAAGATTCTTCTTGCATACGGTTTTATCCACTGTAGCACCGCGTCGAATTCTCTCTCGATTGTAATGAGCCGTATTCGTCCACCAATCGGCTTTCATTTTTACGTAACGCAATATCATATTCTCGATTGGAATTGGTAAACCTGGCACTTTCCATGGAATATTCGCCTTCCAACAACGCCAGGCCTCACTTAGATGTTGAAGGATAGTCCGTGCTTTGTTCTGTTTTATTCCTTCGGGCATCATATCTACTATGTCATGCATTACAGATGCTCGTAATTCAAGATCGAAGTGCGACTCAACTCGTTGCTTCGTCACTGTTTTCGCCACACCCTTCGAATGACGACCTTCAAATTGTCTTGACAGTAAATTACCCAGCCATCTTTCTAATAATGGAGTGATACCTCTCATGAAGAACAACCAGACACGCCAGCCAGGTGCCCAGAATCCACAGCCAGGCCCTTTACCGACTGGTCCGGTATTGAAACGATAATAGATTAGATGTTTCAAATCCTTGCACATCCTAATTTGTCGCATTAATTTGTATTTGTATCGATACATGCCAGTCAATTGACCAACATGTGCAAAGATATATTGTAATCCATCAGCAAGTTGAAAGGCATCCACATTGTTTAATCGATACTGAACGTGAGAATCGATAATGAGCTTAGTCAAACGAAGGATTTCACGACACAGATGAAAAGCGTTACCAAAACGTGATTTTTTTCTCTCTTTCGTCGTGAGCGTCTTGACAGGTTTCAGATTGAAATTGTAATCCAAGTGAAGATAGTTGAGATTCTTTCGGTGTATCAATAGATTCAACATGTTATATCCTTGCCGACACACCTGCAGACCGGCTTCCACCCAGTCTATCGTCGTTGTCTGGAAGAACTTGGTAGACTTAAATGAACGGAATAAATAGCGTTTTTTCTGCGGTTTCGGTGGCCTGTGCTTCAGAGCATTCAGCACAAAATATTTTAACAGTTTTTGATAACTGACTCGCACTTTTACAGGTTGTCCAGGTGGACAATGTTCTCTGTACCATGACTTGACTAATGGAATGTCAATAGCTCTTCTTGTTCTACCAGAACGTGTGTTAAATGGTCTTGGTGCCCATAAAAGTGCTATTCCATTTGCTGTGTTGTCGGTATAAAGAGGTGTTTCCTGAAGAAATGGTTGTACCTCACCAGGTAAAACAAAGTCTTCATCGTCTTCAATTTGTGGTTCCATCGTCTGCAATGAATTAATCAAATGCATAAATTAATTAATGTAATTTATTTAATTTGAAAGTTAAAATTTTACCTTTAGTGAATTTCTGTGAGAAATTGGATTGATTAAGGGATCGAAATAGAATGCAGGCAAATCTGGATCTTCGGTCTTTATGTACACAACATTTGGTGCATGATACCTGTAAATTATATATTAATTATTAATACAGATGCATAACATCATATAAAAGTACATATATTATATATATTTTTTATTTGAAAAAATTATGTAAACTTGTAAGTGATGTCAGCAGTTCCTTTTTATAATTTTCATAAAAGAGACGAATAACAATCACTAGATTTCCTTTACCACACTGCTAGTAAGACCTTTATACACTAATACGAAGATCTCAAAACTAATGTGGAACACAGAAAAGAAACAACAAAAAATCCAAAAAAACATAAAAAAAAGTTTTTTAAATCTTAATATTTATAAAAGAAATCTAAAAAATTTGTACTACTATAACTCACCATGAAAGATGCACGAAATGAGGCATGTTATTGTACAAATAAGGAAACGCAATCCTGTATTCAGTTCTGATAGGCTGCCTGATAATGATCTTATTTATGTCATTAAATTCGTTCCAATCTTCATCAGCAGCATTTGAATCTTTCACCAATGGTTCAAATTTCGGTCCTCCAGGGATAGCCATGTTTAGGGCTTTTGCAGTGAAGAATGATTTGGGGTCAAATAGATAAAAAAAATTTTGATCTACCAAGTCGGTTAACAATTGATTAGCCAAACGATACAGAGTGGCCATTTGCGGTAACGCTAGGTTCCATCTCCGATATGTAGATCCATTAACATATCTGTAATATATTTTATCATTCAGATTCTATATTATGTATAGAATACAAAATTTTATTCTTAGAGCGTAAATATATCTTTTCAGAATAGCATTTTCTCCAACTGGATAGTCTGTACATCATGAATTTCAATGATACACAGCACCCAGTTGTCAACTCACATGTCTAGTTGATTTCAGGACCCCTACGCTTTTCATCATTAAAGAGCAAACCAAATATAAGAATCAAATATAAAGGTCAAAACAAATATAAGAATAAAATTTTGTTTTTTCTCAATGTGCAACGGTCTTTCTCTTATAATTTTTTATGTAAACTTCAACTTACTTTGTCCCAACCAAGGGCTTGTGTTCGTAAAACCATGATGCCACAGACTCGTCTTCTTCTGAATCAAGTTCAATTTGTATAGCTTCTAATGGTTCAACGTCCAGAACATTATCTGCATAATCTAAAGGAGGTTCTTCATCATCAAAAGGTGGGAATCTCATTCTTTTAAAATGTCTACGATCTCTTTTTTCTCGTCTCATCATAATCCACATAGTGCTGAAAAAAATTGAAACCTTTTTAATACAAATACCTTATATAGTATTAAGCATAATGACAAAAATGTTCATGTCTTACCCCCATTGAGCTATGTATACAGGTTCTATAACCCAAGGAATTTCATTGACAAAAGTAATAGCTCCAGTAATATGATATAAGACTTTTACATCCCTTATTTGTTCCCATGGCATAGGCATATTTTCCAACAGTTTCATAACAGCATGTGGCATGTATTTTAATGCTCTGTAATACAAATGTTAATAACAGAAATGTTTATAGAAAATCTGATTACATACAGCTAGAGTTCTATATTATAAGTGCAAATGGATTTCGCTTGTTGATTGGCTGATTGGTTGATTAGCGACTACAAATCAAAATTGAGAGTATTAGGCCTGCAGCTGATTCTTTGTACTGATTCTTTATGCAAACTTTGTGCAAACCTTGAACTTTGATAATCTCCTTTTTAGAATTGTTTGTAATGTTAGAATTAGAATAAGAATGTTTCTGATTGATCAAATTTCATCAGAAACAAAACTTTTTGACATCTTTCTCCAGGAGAACCTTCAAACTAAACTTCAGAATCTGACAGGATCTCTAATAGGTATAGCTTTGTTACAATTAGCTGCAGGCCCAATATTCTCAGTTTTGATTGGCGACCGTTCATCAACCAGCAAGAAAATACTATTTGTGCTTCCCTTATAATATAGGACTCTACATACAGCTTTCTATAATATATCTTACCCCAAATAAACACGCTTATCATGACGATACTTTCTACTGCTCATATCACCATGATCTCTAATGATCTTTCTTATATGCTCAGCCGGCATATCTTCTTTCTGAGCATCTACAAAGCCAAACTTTCTCTTCTCCGCAAATCGTTTTGATTGTAATTGCTGCCATTTTTGTGCTAGAGCAAGATTACCATTGCAAAAAAATACAATATAAAAAAAAGTTGATAATAAACATTACCTTTTTCCTGAAGTTTATCCTCAGATAAAACTTCTGGTTGTTTAGGCATCTGAGGTAACGGTGGTCCAGCTATAGCCTGCATGTGAGCATGATGAGCAGCTTGAGCATGAGCTGCAGCAGCCTGGGCATGTACTTGGGCTGCTATCTGGGCTTGTTGTTGGGCCATCATCGTGGCCCATGGATTTGGGTTCAACAAATACGGTGGAATAGACATGATTGCGAGTGTTTCTGAATTAAAACACAAGAAAACAGGATAACATTGTCGATCAATTTTTCCTGATATAAATTGATATTTTCTGTATATAAACACGGTAAAGTATTTCAAATTAAATCCTCAATTCTAAAGTGCAGCGCTATGTATCATAAATCAATTATTTCAAGTACAATTTCTATTTCCGAAACTTGAAACATGTTTGATCGCGTGGAAGTATACATGCATATAAACAGTAGTACTGGCAGATATTAGAATAATAAACAAATTACACTTACAATTTTTCACAATGTTAGTTTATCAATTCCTGCATGACGACAAATCACGTAAAATCATCACACAATTGATCACTTTATATCAACGATCGACTCCTTTTTTCGCAAGAAATGGCTTCGATTTCTTATGACTGTGTTCAAAATATAAAAGAGAGAGTAAACTCATCGTGGAAGCACAGTATAAGCACAGTATGTATGTACATACAGTATAGACACTGACTATCGGCACCTTTGATATAGTGGAATCTAGGGTGCAATCGAGTTGCCACTATGAATGCTTCAAGTATTTTTTAATTGATCAATTAGTAAAATTCTTTCTTCCGATTGGTTAATAAAATGCTTCGAATCATTCGTAGTGGCAATACGTCATCCTAGATCACATGATTCGCCGCCATGTTGTAGGTTGGAAAGGCGCTTATAAATTTGAGTTTTTATAAAGCTACAGAATGATTTTTCTATAAAAAAAAGACATAATTCAGTTTGAAGATTGAAAAAAAATTGAAGTTTGATCAAAACAAAAAGGAGCCAAAACTTCTTTATCCTTATTAATGAAATTTCAGTCTTTAATTTTTAATCTCAATCTTTAATGCATAGTCTGATTTTGGCTTAAAGGGTGAAATAATACACGATACGGAAATCAACATGCGGAATAGAGGATGCGTGATTCGAATAGCCAATCATGGGAAAGACAGGATAGAAAAATGCGGAAGAGCGTTGATTGACTGTACAAACTTCAATCTTTCAATCTTCAATTTCATTCTTCAATGCGTAGTCTGATTCTGGCCTAAGACTGTGTTCCAAATTTACTGTCAGCATTGAAAATGCTACAGTTTACGTTAGACTATAGGCTGCGTTCAGCGAACTTAACAGTTGAGTTCGCTGAACGCAGCCATAGATTTTTAATGCAGTCAATTTTGGAACACAGTCTTAATCGGCCGTTGATTGACTAATCGCGTTTACTGTTAGAATTGACCAATTGCAGTTAACAATTAATCACAATTAAGCTTGATTGGTGTTGGTGAAATCAGTCTTAAGTATTTCTATGTAAAGAAGAATTTACATTTTCCAATGGAAAAATGTATTTTCTAAGAATTTTAGTAAGTGACATTTAAACATCAGGCGAGCAAATTTACTAGATGTTGTTCTATGAAATAATCAGTATTCTAGTAAATTCGCTCACTTTTGTAATTTTTACCTCGTTTCAAGATACAGAATCGATTCCTAGAATTGATTCCCACGGAATACTAATAGAACAGAATACTAATAGAATACTAATAATTTCATTGGTCAACATCTAATAAATTTGCTCATTTTTGTAATTTTTACCTTGTTTGAAGATATATGGCTCCTGCACACTGGACGCGGAAACGCTTGTCGCGCGGCAAAATGGTAGCCAATAAGCTTACAGCTTCTAATGTGTTCATTGGTTGTCATGTCTCATTTTGCCGCCAATAGAATCGATCCTCAGCTCACACCTTTCTAATAATTAATTTACCATCTTGTATGTGAGTGATATTCGATTGTCCATGTCGCCAATTGGCCAATTCGTAATTTGATCTCTTGATTGGTTGATTCAGTAGAAAAATTTTAAGCCTCAGTCGCTCTGAATGGTGTGATCAATCGTTACGTGGTCAAATGAGATGCTTCTATACTACTTATAGATCTCATTTATAGTTCTTCAAATGCTGCACGTGAGAACTTATGACCTCCAAAAATATTTCGAAAATCTCGAGATTTTATTCGAAGAATTGCAAGATTAAACGTGATAATTTTCAGACATCATATGTAGAATTTTAATAAGTCTGTAACAGGATAGTCAAAGGAACTTTTTACGTATCTCTTTGATATAAAAAGAAATTGAATAAAAAGGGAGAAAGGAAGGACGAAGAAAGAAAATAATGAAAAAAGACGGATATTTATATTGAAAGTGGAGAAGTGAAGGAGAAATCCCCTCTCTCCTTCCCTGAGTTGCTCGTTGCTTCATTGCGCTCATGTGATATTTACGTCGTGTGGTGATACGTTTCTGACATATTTATTATACGTGTAACGTATATATGTCCAGAGATATTGTATGTACATATGTATATATACACACACGCATGTATACATACGTACATAAGCGTGAGTGGTCACGTCATAAGTGATTTGACAGTAATTAATCGTGATAAACGGTGCAAAGGTTGGGAAACCTTACAAGACTTGTATTAAAATTGTTTAATACTCCCTTTCACTCCTCACGATGATATAGGAAAAAAAAGTCATCGTACTGTGATCTCCTGAATGTACATATATCGTAAGATCTTAAAATTGAAAAGGTAATTCATTTACGCGAAATAATTTTATTGCTTTATATAACTATTAAAGGAAATCAATCATGAAAGATAATTAAAGTTTCGAGGATTGGAATTGTAAAATATATTCTATATGTTCTCGTATGAAATTTATGAGATATTCTTTCTCGATTACAATATGTTGAAATTCAATCGGAACATTACATAGTTTATCGAGCTCTTATCATGAGTCTACAATTTTCGAGATAATTGTCACGATAATTAGATTCTTTAATGTACAATAGCAATAAGCAATATGGTATAATTGAGCGTGATAATTGCAAGTATGAAGTGCAATATAATATTGACTAATATAAATGTATAATAAAACAATGAATGATTAGCCAATTAATTTATCATTTAAAATTTGTTGATATCTCAATATCATCCTTTATCCTATTTGTATTAAACATTCTATGACATATACTTGCATATTGTAAGAATAATAGAAAAGAATTTAAGCTTTTTTTATTTTAATGCTTTAACTTCTCGTAATTTAAAATAAATTCCATTTATATGTATTGAATTTACATAAACTTACAGATATAATACTAGGAGAATTATTTGCATTCTAGTTTAGATTCTCTAATTTTTGTTTTGTATGAACATTAATGAAATTTGACATTCACAATTTTTATCTTGCAGAGTAAGTATTAACTATAGGAATATGTAGTAAGTATTTAAATGATGTTACAATTTGTCATATAGAATGTAAAACAGTGATTGCATGATATTATAAGATTTTATTTATATGATTTTTTTAAGTTTCTCTTCTTTTAATTGTAGAATAAACTTCTTGAGACAGTTATTAACTAAAACATTTATTAGTAACAATGATAAATTTTCTTGTCCATTATATCCAAAAGGAACAGTAATTCTAGAAAGTAATTTATGTTTACATTGGGTAACTATTTGACCTTTGATCTATAGTAACTCATCTGCTATATTTTACTGATAGTGTCAAGTTCTCTTATAATTTTTTTCATTATATAGATACTCTCTACATTTATTACAATAATATTAGAATTCATATTATTGTACTTGCATTGAATAATCCCTTAAAGTTATATAATAGACAAGATTTGTGAATTTAAACAATGCAATTCTACATATACAATTATAATAATTGAAACTGATACTAACATAACTGGAGTAAATTATAAAATGTTTTCATAAAGAATAAAAGAACTTTATTTTCTATTATATTATTTCATTTATGTGATTATATAGGAACTTGTTAAATAATAAATATTGATTTATGTTGTAAGAAAGAATTTATGAGATGCATATAATTTTTTAAATTATGTACAAAAATATTAATGTTTGAAAGATACATAAGCTTATCATTAAATAAGTTGTTATTAATACGCATATGCCCGCATTACATTCTTTGTTAATAATACATTACATTCTTTGTTTACAGATTAACCATTTAGAAAATACCATGCTGGGTAATTCTACTGCCATTCAACGTCCAAAAGATCAAGCTTCCACTAATGGAGCTCAAAGAAGTATTGGAAAAAAAATATCCACTCCAGCGATGGAACATAATTCAAGCCATCCACATAGTGTTTCAAATTTGGATGCAGATCATTTAACACTTTGGCAACATCCAATTACAACTTTACATTACTTCTTTAGTGAAGCAATTATTAATGTGCTTAGTTTAATGAAGAAAACATTGCTCTACAAACGGACTGTATGCGCTATGATTTCAATTATAATATTATTTCTTCTATCAAGTAGAATTTCTGGTCCCCAACAAGAGGTACACTAGATTACTTCTAGATAATTCTAGATATATGTTAACAGAATTCTTATTTTTTGTCTATATTTCTATAATATTTTCTTGATTATTTTTCATTTAATTAGTCGACTTTTAAAAATGTCCAAAACTTTAAATCATAAATTGTTAAAAGAGAAAGACTACGAGTCAAAACTAAATTGTTAATTGCTAATAATTAATTTATATTTCAAATCTTAACATTTAACATAAACGTTTCCACCTTCATCTTCAGTGTATTTTATTTCAGTGTAATTTATAAAAATTACAATTGAAAAATAAAATAAAAATAAAAAGGTTGCAATATCGGTTATATAATAGTGCCATGATTAAATTTAAAAATTGAGTAAAAATTATGATTACATGATTGTGCAGATCATAAAACGTTTTAATAATGCGACAAGTCTTATTCTATTTTTTTTATATTTAAACAGTTTTTAATATTTAATCATGCGACAATTTTTACTCAATTTTTATATTTAATCATAGAATTATTATATAACCGATATTGCGAGATCTTTTTATTTTTATTTTTATTTTTCAATCGTAATTTTTATGAGTTACACTGAAGATGACTTAATGAAAGTGGAAATGTTTGTATGTTAATGTTTATAGCAATAGGATTTGGAATATGAAGGTCCAGTTCCACAACTCACAGTTAGCTCTTAACTGAGGTTCAATTTATTCATTGTCTCTTTCTAATTCTAAAATCGGAAAGAGATGAGAAACAAGTCGAACTTCAGTTAAGAGCTAACCGTGAGTTGTAGAACTGGCCCTAAGTATTAGCAATTAACAACTAGCTTTGATTTGTAGCTTTCTCTTTTAACACAATTTATTTTTTAAAAAATCTTGAATCAGAATAATTTGATTATTTTTTTTTAAATCATGAATTAAAAGTAAAAGAGTCTTGAAAATTAAGTTTCAAAAAAAGATTGATAATATGTACAATTACGTTAATTAAAAATTAATTTTTTATTCGTTATTTGATTATTTAGATTAATGTAAAATAATGGATTCGTTTTCAGATTTTTAAATTGTGGGAAGCCAAAATTATATGGTGGTTATATTGGGTAGGATTAGGTGTATTATCAAGTGTAGGTCTCGGGACAGGTTTGCATACCTTTGTATTATACTTAGGACCACACATAGCAGCTGTTACTATGGCAGCATATGAATGCGGTGCTCTGAATTTTCCTGAACCACCATATCCTGATCAAATAATATGCCCGACAAAGATTGATCCAATGTGGACAGTAGGTATATTAAATATCATGAAAAAAGTACGTGTAGAGGCCATGCTCTGGGGAGCTGGTACTGCACTTGGCGAGTTACCACCATATTTTATGGCCAGAGCTGCAAGAATGAGTGGAAAGAATAGTAAGAATGAAAATTTCGATCAAGAAGATCTGAAAGAATTGGAGGCTTTGGAAGCATTAGAAAATGGAGAGAACGTATCATTTGTAATGCGTATCAAATTAAATATGAAGCGATTTGTTGAAAAAGCTGGATTTTTGGGTATATTAGCTTGTGCATCGGTATGTACACAAGTAAATTTTGTTTTTTCTATATAAAAGATGTTTTAAGTAATAAAGATTTTTTATTTAATATCATTTATCTTTTTCATGTTGAATATATTATAACAAAATTTTGCAGATTCCAAATCCATTGTTTGACCTGGCTGGTTTGACATGTGGACATTATCTCATTCCATTCTGGACGTTCTTTGGCGCAACCCTTATAGGAAAGGCTGTTATTAAAATGCACATACAGCAATTAGCAGTGATCATAGCCTTCAATGAAGAACTCTTAGATAAATTTATTAGCTTATTAGCGATCGTACCGTTTATAGGTACAAAATTCCAAGAACCATTAAAGAAATATTTCATTGCACAGAAACAAAAGCTACATGATAAATCGTCTATGGTAAGTTATTAGTTTTATAAGATATAAATGTACAATAGGCACTGTATATATATATATATATATATATATATATATATATATATATATATATATATATATATATTTTTTATTAAAAAATTTTTTTTTTTTTTTGTTGGATAGACTAATATAACACATATATTAAAGAAATAT
>Ga0157364_1002465_pt1 | contig 17244 bp, 4 predicted proteins | sample AttsexASBM2_FD_111476 | JGI IMG/M metagenome (GOLD analysis project Ga0157364, IMG submission 111476) | Fungus gardens microbial communities from leaf cutter ant in Ribeirão Preto, State of São Paulo, Brazil - Atta sexdens ASBM2 | ecosystem: Host-associated > Fungi > Mycelium > Unclassified ... | reverse complement strand
TAGATATGGAAAGGGGTTATAGAACACAGATCAGCCAAGTAATACAGAAGATCCAGTCCCCTTATAAGAAATAGCTAAGCATTAGTATATTTTAAAAATATTTATTAACAATATCATTACTAGTCTCATAACTCAGCTTAAAGATCTGAAAGCTTTTATATCAAACACTACTCTTATAATAGTAGATATTCTCTTTCCCTCGACAACAAGATTTCTATCCTTTACTAATATTTTTATATCTTAAAATATCTCTTGTTACCTTAAGTCTTATATACCACTTTCACTAAACTTTAGTAGTGACTAGCAGATCAGCAAAGTCTTTTGAAGCTTTTGCTTTCTATATATTTGTTTATTTGCCAAAAATTTTATCTCTGATCAAAATAAGATTCTCTAGGCTTGATTCTTCTTTAGAAGCTGTTATACTACTAAATAGTTGGAAAGAATCTTTTATAAGAAGTCAATTACTAGTATCTCCTCTATTTCTATCTAGTGTGAGTTTGAGCAACTTTTCTAGGAGTACTTCTTCCTCATTAATGCTGTTACTAAAGTTGTTAACAAAATAAAAGAGATAGTATATTATTAGGAAAGCTACACAGTGGAAAACTACTTAAATAAGTTCTAATCAGAGACTAATTATACTGATTTATATACTATAGTAGTTTAGTTTTACAAAGGCTTCTACACCACAATTTAGAATCAGATTATAAACAATATCAGAGAAAGATGAAATTAGAAATAAAGAGCTAGAGGAATATAAGCTGAATAAATATATGAGTATATAAGTTAATTTTTTCAGTTGTTTATAGTTTAAGTAAGCAACTACTTGTTGTTATAAGAAAATATTAGTTATGAAAAGTAGGTTTTTGAACCTATCTACTTCTAAAGTTCTGTTATTGATTAAGTCTGGTCAATAAGAGAAGATTTCCACTAATTCTTTCCAGCTGGCTAGTGAATAAGAAACAGTGTACCTTGTGTTTTTCTTGGAGGTACAAATCAGTATTGACTTAGTGCTAATTCACAAGAAAATGAAATATTTATGTAAATGATTCACAACCAGTTTATTGAAGATCTTATAGTATCTTGCTCTTTGTTTTATATTCTCAGTCAGTTAATTAGGAAAGAAGAAAAAGTTGTTATCTAAAGCCACAAGTCTAAAATACCAAAGTGTATTTCTCTCTATCTTATACAACTATCATATTTACTATAGCTAGTTAATCATAGACTTTTTTTCATACTAATTCTATCTCTGTGAATCCAAGGGTCTATTTATATTTAGAATGTTTTAATAGAATTTTAATAACCTACTTTGTAAAGATTGAAGAACCAGAAGACACATCTCATAAGTTCTTTTCTGTCTGCTCAACTCTATCTCATCTTTCCTTTAGAATTAAGTGATAGTATACATTACACTATATCCTAACTCTAGAGAAAGAATGGAAAGAAAAATAAATTCCACCATCTTCAACTCTGACATTATCATTTCTTTACATATACAATAGTTTGAGTCTGTTTTTACTAAAAGTTTTTTTAATATCCTCTCTGATCACTACAAAGGTATAATTCTTATTTTTTATGAAACAGTCTAAGCTAGACAAGTTCATTACAGAAAATATCTACACTGGATATATATAATTCTCAAAGTTTCCTATTGCCATAACAATGTTCTTTATTAAGAAAAAGGATAGATTTCTTCACCTGGTATAAAACTATAGAAACTTCAACATGATTATGGTCAAAAACATATCTTCTCTCTTTGATTTCTGAGCTTGCCACAAAACTTCAAGGTATATAGTACTTTACCACACTAGAGATTTAACAATATCTATTAATAAGAGTTAAGCAAAAAAGAGATTATATAACAAGAACTATGTAATAATAGCTCTTAATTGTATGCTAAAGAATTCAAAGGGAATCATATTAGTGTTAGAAATTGAGAGAAGAGATAGAAATAATAATATAACTTCTAAAAAAGCTCTTACAAATACAAAAGAATATTTTTAGGAAAAATATTAAAAGGAATATATAAATAATATCTGCTTTTGAATATTTTTCCTAGCTAATATACTTCTAAACAGTAAACCTCATACTGTGTAACAAGTTCCTTTGGAAAATCTAGTGAATAGATTGCAAAGCTCCTTAAGAGCTTCCAACAACACTATCTATCCCAGATGATGTACTCTAAAGGCACTCCTCAAATCAAATCTTATAACTCATAATACTAACTAATAATCATCTTGCTAGCCTTTTTTAGGCTGCTAGAACTCTCCAAAACTTGTTCAAAAGCAATAGAAGATATTAACAACACTCACTTGAGAAAATAGTAAATAAATTACTCACAAGTAGGGGAATTCAGATAAAATTTTTCTGTTTTTCTCCCCTCTACTTATAGCTTATATATTAATCTAAAAGTACAGAGAATGGACATAGAGAATAAAGATTAAAACTATAAGAAATACTACTAAGGTCTTGTAAGTATATGGCACACTCTCTATTTGCAACCTGAAATTAATCTGATAGTCTTTTCCTACTCATAAGTACCAATTCAATTACAATTTAGTTGCTTTTATCAGTTGTCCTTACTCATGAGCCCATTTTTAACTTCTTTGACTTTTAATATACCATATTTCTGCTTTATCCTGTTATCCAAATATTTGTGGCTATACCAATCATGTTTATAAGTACCAATACTTTGTAGCTAGTCTTTTGTGAGTATAGTGATATCTCTTATTTCTAAAGGCCTCATCTTCTTGATATTTAGTTTGATTAATGGCTACTATACCATCTTTCAAATGGAAACCCACTTGAGAGAGCCTAAGATATTATCTAGGAGCATTAAGTCTTCTTACTAAAGCTTTTAAATAGGTTTTAAGTACTTGAAAACTCAGTAAGAGTATATTTTTTTGTAAAAAAAGCATTTTCTAGTATAACACCATATCAAGTCTGGTAATAAGTGAAAAGTTGCCTTTTATACTAACTTCAAACCTTTTAGACTACTTGTGATATTCTTCAATATAACAAACAGCCCCATTATATTCCAAACTATAATCAACAACATTTTTTAGAATCTTATAGCTAAAGAAGTCATGATTATATATCTGAACAACACTCTAATCTTTACTAGATGCTAAAAGAATATTATAAGGCAGTCTACTAGGTTCTAGAGATCTTGGTAGAGTACAAGTTGTTTCTATACCCAAAAAGTATGAGTTTGACAGAGAGTGCATCAAGTATCTAAGTCTAGTTATTTCAGAAGATTAAGTCTGTAAAAGTGGCTGGCATCTAAGACTGGCCTACTCCTACCACTCATACAGAACTACTGGTGTTCCTAGAATTTTCCAATTTCTATTAGATATTCATTCACAGTTTCTTTAATATTACTTATTCTCTATTTGATATTACTAGTAATAATAGTATATAGAGCTGGAACCTTGTACAACAAGCAGTCTTTAAGATGCTAAAAGATACTATCACTACAGCCCCTATATTAATCTCTCCAAATACCTCTACTTTCTTTTATATTCAAGCTAATAGCTTTGAGAAGCCATACTCTTCCAAACTTTAAAAGAAGATAGTAAGTAGTAGTATCCAGTCACTTTTCTCAGTAAGTTTCTGTCTCCACTAGAGTATAATTACAAAATATATGACAAGGAGATGCTCATAATTATTTACACACTGAAAGAATAGCATCACTTCTTAGAAAGAGCTCTGATCCCTATTGAGATCCAGATAGACTACAAAAATCTTGAGTACTTCATAATTGCCAAGAAGCTCAACTAAAGACAAGCTTAGTAGTTTTTATACTTAGCATGGTTTAATTTTATACTCTACCATCATCTAGAAAAATCTATAAAGAAGCTTAATATACTTTTGTGATAAATTGATCATGATATAAAATTCTAAAACAACTAAGATATAGTGTTGCTCAAGCCAGAGTTCCTTACTGTTTGAGTACTGGAGAGCTTAGCTATGAAATATAAAGAGAAAATACTATTAAAGGATATTTAGTAAGGAAATTGACTTGGTGAGTATGAGAAACTAGTGGAAAGAGCTGCGTGAGAACTCTATTAGTCTTTGAAATAGTTTGCAAATAAAAATTTGCTAATTTTTAGAGGCAAGATCTATGTTCCAAACACTGTGAACCTTAGAAAAAGAGTAATTGCACTACATAATAATTCAAATATAGCTGAACATTCAAATAAATAGAAAATCTTGGAACTGATTTTGTAAAATTACTGGTAGTTCTAGATGTTAAGATATATTGGTCAGTACATTAGTACTTGTGATCTCTATTTGTATACTAAGCTAATACAATATCTATCTCTGAGAGAATTCTACCCACTACTAATATTTGATGCTAGATAGAAAACTATAAGTGCAGACTTTGTTGTTGAGCTCTCAATGACAGTTGTAGAGTTAGTGTCCAAGAGAACTCAATTCATTCTTATATATGACTATCATGATAAAGAGTATTACAAGGCTCTTCTTATACAATGTCTAAAAGTTGTGTAGTTTTTCCACTCATATTATCTTGAATAGAGATCCACAGTTTGTTGTCTATTTTACTAAAGAGTTATACTATATATTAGGCATCAAAGTTATTTCCTCTATAGTATAGGATTTCTAGTCAAATAGGCAGACGGAGCATATCAATCAGGAACTAGATTAATGTTTCTAATTGTTTGTAAATTAAAGACAAAGTGACTGGTATAACCTCCTACCTATGGTAGAGTTTCAGCATAACAGTTACATTTATACATTTACTTAATAATATCTGTTTCTTTTAGATTGTCTCTCAAGAATAGACTTCAAATCATATTAACAAGAGTTAAGACTGGAAAATGTTATATAAAGTTTATTATATAGATGAAGTCTGTACTAGATGAAGCCAAGTCTGTTATTTACAAGTTATAGAAAAACATAAAACCCTATTATGACTGCTAACAGACCTCAACCTCTATCTTTAAGTCTAGTAACAAGGTGTACCTCAACTTTTCAAATATTCAGATTATATACCTCTTAGCCAAATTGTCTTATAAACATCTTAGACTCTATATAGCTGAAAATCAAGTAGAATATTTAACCTATCATCTGAAGCTCCCACCTATAATAAAGAGGTTGTACCTGGTATTCAAAATTGTCAAGTTTATAGCTATACCTAAAAATATAATCTCTGGTAGATGTTTAATACTTTTACTTGACCTCATTCTTATTAATGAATAATAAGAATAGAAGGTTGAGAAGATTCTGAACAACTAATAGCATTGATGAAGATATCAGTATTTAATGAAATGAAAAAACTTCAGTTTGGAGAAAAACTCTTAGAAGAATATCTTAAAGATATTTGTATCAGACAGAGTAGCAGAGTTTTATAGACTAAACTCTAGAATTATATGATATACCTGTATAATTGAGTTGTTGACTATGAAGTTTTATTCTATCATTGTTGCTTTGAGGCATAGTAATTTAAGAAGAAAAATAAATATAAGAGAACTTACTTCTTACACTGCCAAATTCCATAGTAACTTACTCTCACTAGTAACTTCTCTATCCTACTAGTTCTCACAGTCTTTCCTCTTAACTCCATTAAACTCTATTAATCTATGTAAGTATACTGTTGATCTCTACTTCTAAGCTTCTCTAATATACTATTATAAATTGACTTTTGAGACTTTTAAGATACTGTTATAAGATAAGAGTGTAGACAGACTTTGGCTAGGGTTAGGGTTAGCCAGATATAGAACAGTAAATAATTGTTAGTCTACAACAGATGGAGAGCATATGATCTGGAAGTCATGTGATAGAGTCTAGATCAGAGTTAGGATTAGGAGTGACGTCAAGGGACATGAGTTCCTTATAGTGTACACATGGTGTACACATGTACAACAGAGATTAAGAGTATAACGTCAAGATATATGTATATGGTATGGTGGCCTTAGTAATAAGACATGAGATAGAGGCATAAATATAAGGGCTGGTAGATATTGTTGTAGCATGGACCACTTTGTATTTATATAAATAGAGGAGCAATGCAGCAAGGGCTCCTTGTCAAGTTCTCTTGTAATCTCCACTACTAGATAGCCAGTTAAGAGCTTTGCTGAAGTCAGTATATTACAAGTGCTATTCCAGCAAGTGGTTGCTACAACAGATACTTGCTTTCTGATCTCCAAATAAAACTCTAACCATATCTAAGTATACTTTCATATTTATACTTGTTTGCATATAGATCAGCTCCTTATATTTTATTTCCTGGAAACTTATCACCTAAACTCCTAATTATCCTATATTCTAGAAATCATCTCTAAAATATCTCCTTAGTTATCTTCTACACTACTATTTTTGAGTCACAGTTCTAACTATAGACTTAGTATATAAGACTAAGTAGATACTCTATAGTATTTAATCTTGAAATTGACTAAGAACTGACCAAGAATCTTCCAACACTCATTCTCTTACTTTTTCAACTAAGCTATTAGTTACTCCTCTCTGATATTTTATTATCTGAAATTACAACCATATAACAAACAGTAACACAACACATAAGTTGAGGCTAAGGTTATTATTCAAGATTATATTGTTAATCTATAGATAAGCTTTCAAACTTGATCTGCAATCCAGATACCTTACCTAATCTTATAGGTATCCATATCTATTTCTAGATAAGTTTTTATACTTAATCTGAACTTTTTTCTATATAACTAATCACAGATATTTGCTTAAAGCTAGACCCATCCATTTTAATAGTATTTCAAGACTCTTAACACTGCTATCATCTTTCTACCCATCTCTTATTCTAATTTATCTTCATGGTCTTCCTTAGAAGAATATCTACAAATCTCAACTTAAGATCTCTATTCATAGTCATACCATGACTAAGCAAACAACTTACTGATATTATAGTAAATTTTCCTTATCACTCAAAATAACTCAATTTACAACTGGCTACTCTTATCCAGTCATTTATACATATTATTTTAAGAGCTATGAGTATATCTCTACTCATAGTTCCAAACTTTAGCATCATTTTATTTGACAACAATCTGAGCTGGAAAAATATCCTAGTTCTGAAAGATCAGAATCTTCTACTATCTATTTCTTTCTCCTCTATTGATCAGAGAAGAACCTCATACTAGCTAATGGACCTATTGGCTAAAGCTCTCAATCAATTTGTGAATAACTTAAGTAACAGGATATCTACACCCTCTTCCACTTCAGAGGCTAAGACTTATCTTCTAGATATGTTCAGTGGTATAGATCTGGATAAACTAGACAATTTCTTATTTCAGTATCATCCATACTTTTTTGCCAACCTAGTATAATTTACATTCAATATTATAAAGATCAATTTAACAATAACTTATCTCACTGGTATAGTATAAAACTGGTTTGATATAGGACTTAACTAAAAAGAACAAGAGATCTTGCACAATTAGTTTCAAGACTCTATTGCCATTTTGGTTTCTCTAACCTAGCTAGAAAAGCTATAGTTTTGCTAGGTAATTTCTAAATGAAGTCCAGTAACAAAATTTTCACTTATAACATGGAATTCATAAAATATATCTTATAACTCAAATAAGATAATAGTGTTCTCTATTACCATTACTATCAGAGTCTTCCAAACAAGATTTAAGACACTATCTTAACCTAGAAACAAGAGAAACTATTCTTGTTCCAAACTATGTACTTACTAACATCAATCATTAACAACTAGTACTAGGAACATAACTAAAAATACATTTATGCTTAGACTACCAAAAAAAAATAATATTAATGCCCATGCCCAGAAACAACAATATTTTGCTTTCACTACAACTATCTGATTCTAGAACCTATCTACAACTCTGTCTACAAACTCTTCTTGACCATCTTCAAAGAACCACAGTCTATAAAAGGATCTTAAGCCCAAACTTGGCAATAATGGTAAGTTGATGAGCAAAGAAAAGAAAAGACATATAAACTACAACCTATGTCTTTACTGTGATTTTAGTAGTCATAAGATTAGTAATTATAATAAGTGTCAAACTTTTCCATCTCTTAGTAATACAAAGTTAGAAAAGCTAAGATGACCTCTTCCAAGAAATCAGAAAACTAGTGTGTGATTTCATAAACTTTGTATAGACTAGGGGTTATATTGAACTTGTTTATATAACTATGAGTCCAATCTGCATCAATACTTCTACTCTCTCTGACCCACATTTACTTACACTATCCCTCATATGTGAGCTAGATTATATTTGGCAAGTACTCTTCCATACTCTTATTAATTCTAGATCCATCCATTGCCTTGCTGATTTCTTCTTTGTGTATGCTCACAACCTTCTAACCTTATCTACCTTATTTGTTAAACTCTGCTTATTTGATAGATTATCAAACAACTTTATTTTATAAATAATATTTTTGCTTATTCATTTTCTATCTAATGAAAGTATAGTTCAGAACTTTTATGTTATACTACTTAACTCTTTCTGCTCTCTAGTTCTTGGATATAATTGGCTTACCCAATACAATCTATTGATTAACTGAATATCTAGGTCTATTTCTTTTCATCCAATTTTATAAGAAAATATCATATCTGTTTGTACTACAACCAACTTTCTATTAGTACCTCAGCCATTTTCTAGCATCTTATTAATTCTGAAACTTCTAGATCTCACTCTAAGTAATATTATATAGCTATTATTTGTGTTTTAGCTTTTATCTGAGTATTGTATTTATTAGGCTTGACAAATTTCCACCTGTCTCTCTGTTTAGCAACTCCTACTATAATATTAGTACAAACTTTAAATAATATAATAGATTTATCTGCTATACTATCTAAGTAACACAAATTTGCAGATATGTTTAACATAATGAAAGCTGAGGTTTTTGCTTCCCATTACTCTTATGGTCTTAAGATTAATCTTAAAGATGTCTAACCACTAGTTGGCACTATCTATAACCTGTCTTTTGCCAAATAAAAAGCCTTTAAGAAATTCATTAACAGGAACCTTAATATAAAATTCATCTAGCCTACTTTCTTTCTTTATGAAGTCCTTATGCTTTTTGTCAAGAAGAAAGATATATTACTCTATCTCTATGTTGACTTCCACAATCTTAATTGCATTACAAAGAAGGATTGATACTCACTTCTGTTGATCTCCAACCTCTTAGATTTCTATCATACTTATTACTTAGTTCACATTGCTAAAGGTAACAAATAGAAGACTACATTCTGTACCCACTCTAAATCCTTGATATGGTCTGTCATACTCTTTAGTCTTACTAATACTCCCATTGCATTCTAATATTTTATAAATGACATTTTCTCTGGCCTTTTTGATATATGAATAGTAATCTATCTCAATGATATTCTGATCTATTCTGATGACATAGCTAATTATACTAAGCATGTCAAAGAAGTCCTCTACTACCTATAGAAAGCTAGACTTTATGTAAAAGCCAAAAAATGTAAATTTCACTTTAAGTTAGTAAAATACCTTAGGTATATTCTTTTTTTTCCAGGCTTATCATGTTAGAATCAAAGATAGTGAACTTGTTTCTTTTTTATTTCTCTTCTCTTATTTCTTACTTTTAAACTTAGTAAAAGAAAAAATATAATGTTATATATAATTATTATAAAGATCACAGGTCTGTTACACATGTCACAGCATCATATGACATGACAGAAGGGTGATGTTATATATTATAGGAGATAATGAATCTTATTTATATAACTCATAATATTTAGAGTAGACTAGATATAAAGTGTATATAGACTATGTACTAGAGATATGAAAAGTAGACATATCTGTACTAGAAACTTTACTAAGTTCTCTTGTACTAACTAATACAATAATTCTCTTTTGACTAAAACTCTTAATCTTAAGTCATAATATCACAACTCAGTTTTCTTTTTTTAAGATTATCCAACACTGGGCCTTCTCTCTCTCTTATTATCCTTAACTAAAGAAAAGCTCAGTTCTTTAGTCAAAAAAAAGGCCAAATCCCAGGTTTATGGAATATATACCTATCAGAACAGAATAGACTATGAATAGTGGAAACTAAGCTTAGATACCCACTCAAATATACTTGTTGTTAAAGTAAGTAATATCAAGTAGTATACTTATATTATTATTTTTAGTAAAAGGCTTGTACTACAGGTCTATTGTGACTTGTTCATGCAGAGTAACAATATTCTCTAGTAGAAAGGTATCTAGTTTAGATATTTTCTTCTTAGAGATATTAAGATACAAGTTTAATTAGAATAATAGTCAATAAGGCAGTAGATAGGTAGTTAGTAAATAGTATAAGGTGGAACTAGTTGAGAGCCCACTAGTACCTATAAATATTTCAACAAGTTTATACTATGAATCAGAAAGTAAGGCTATTACTGGCTCTTTTTCTTTACTCTTATATACTTTATCTTACTTTATACCACTATTACTAACTCTCATTTATTCACTAACATCTTACCAAACAAGTCAACATAATGTAATGGAGCAGTTGCAGTTCCTAATAAGGCAACAAGTATATCAGAGTTGTAAACAATAGACTTGGTTTTTATTTATTTATTCTGTTTTTTCTTTTATTTTATTTTTACTTTTCTTTATTTTAAACTTAGACAAATGGTGTGATGTGATATTATGTGTGACACATGTCACAGTCACAAGTTATATGATCACATGATACAGAAAAGATCATAGAAGGTCCTAGAATAGATAATATTATATAATATAGTAACAATATATTAGTCTTATTGTTAGGTATAGTTTACACTTGAAGGTGAAAGCTCACAGAGTTGGCTCAGATATGCACAGAGTGTAGAAACTTCATGTAATGAGCTTGGTAATACAGACTTGTCAGAAAAACCTTAGCCTCAACTTATATGTTATGTCTTCTATAAGCTATGTAGTTATAATGTCAGAAAATAGTCTTATAAGAAGTTATAAGAAGAGAGGTAAAGCATATTAAGCATCAACTTTAGTTGATTATCAGGCTAGCTATTACAAAGTGGTCACTAGCCTTGAATATATAAAATAACAAAAGAAGTAACTAAAACAGATCTCTGAGTGAGTATTTTATTAGTAAAACACTATATAGAAGTTTAGATTTGGAGAGGGAAAAACTCTACATAAAGTCCAAGTAATTTTGCAGAGTTTGAAGGAGATAATTAGGCAACAGACAAGGATGAATATAACTGCAGATTTTGACTCAAATAAAGTAAAATAACTGCAAACTTTTGATAGAATTAAGTCTATTATAAAGTACCAAAATACCAATGGAGTTTTGGACACAAATAAGGCCAAATAACCATGGGGATTTGATGGGGATATAATACTTATAGAAAGTATATAAATATTAAGATAAGTTAGATGTAGTATGTATATAGACTATAGTTTATAGTATATAAGGTAAACTAGCTTGTACTTGGAACTCTATTGAGTTCTCTTGTGTTATTCAATACAAAAGCATGTCTTTTATCTTAATCTAAGAACTTAAGTTATAACAAAGCAGAATAACATAACTAGTCACTTTGTAAGCATAGCTGGTAACTAGATTAGAAGGAATAGAAAGAAAAGAAGAGAAAATAGCTCTAAGACTTAGATATGGTATTATGCTAGAAAATGTTTTTCTACAAAAATAAGTAATCTCCTAAGGTTTTTTAGTATATAAAATATTTTTTGAAAGTATTAGCAAAAAGAACTTACACTCTTAGATCATGTCTTAGATTCTCTTAAGTGACAATAGTTGACAAGTAGTATAGTAGCCATTAATCAAACTAGATTTTAAATAGAAGAAATTTCTAAGAATCTAAAATACTACTCACAAATAACTAGCTACAAAGAGTGTGCACTCATGGGAGCTCTTCACTAAGTGATAAATGTTTAAACAGTTAAATAAGGCAAAAACACATTAGATTGGAAGTTGGTAGAGTTCAGAATAGAAAAATGAGATGGAGTAACTATAAAAATGAAAAAGAAGAGAATGAACTAAATCTTAATAAGTAAAGATTAATTATTAGATCAAGATTAGATTATAAATGAAGAAGCAGCTTTATGCTCTCAAGATCTCAAAGAGCTGTATTATGGTGTTGCATTTCTTGTATTTTTAGAATAATATATAAGTGTTATATTTTAAGACTTAGAGTTAAAGTCAAAAGAGTAAATCTTGGATTAGACTAATCATAAGAGAACTCAATAGAGTTTCTAGTATATGTTAAATATATTATATAATATTATTATTTCAGAATATTCTGTTATGTTCTATTGTGACCATGTGACCATGTGACCATTACTGTGACATCATCATATGACAGTCTGTGACAGTGTGACAGTGACATCACACTGAACCCCTAACTTTAATAATAATAATAAAGAAAGCAAAAATAAAGTAAAAAAGAAAAAAGAAAAAAATAAAGTTCAATGTTCACAACTCTGACAATATGCCATAAGTGAAGGAGAGTAAAGAAGAGGACCTCCATCCAGATAACTCCACTTGAGACTAGTTTTGTTAAAATCACAAATATTAGACGTTATTTTATTTTACTTTTATTTTATTTTTTATTTTAGGATCTAGGATTAGTGTTAGCATGATATCACATGTCACACATTAGTCACAGTCACAAGCCACTGTCATTGTCACATTGTCACATTATTATATATCATGAAGAATATCATAGAAAGTTTTAGAATAATAATATTAGTCTATATGTTAATAGTATGTAATATGTATAGTCTTTAGGGTAGACTAATTGTAGTGTAGCATGGACTAGTAGTCTAGTTTATCTTACTCTAAAGTCTTCAAGTTATAACAAGTTTTAACTTCTATTCTATTAAGTGAGTATTATGAGTATTTGTTATCACTTTTGAATAAGTTTTGGAGAGTTCTAGTAGTTTGGAAAAGACTGGTAAGGCAAGTATCAGTTGGTATCTTCAGTTGTAAGATTCAACTTGAAAGATGCCTTCAGAGTATATCACCTGAGATGAATAGTATTATTGGAGGCTCTTAAGAAGCTTTGCAATCTATTTACTAGATTTTCCAAAGGAGCTTATTACACAGTGTAAGGGTCACTGTTTAGAGATATTTTAGCTAGAAAAAGTGTTTACAAGTAGATACTACTTGTATATTCTTTTCAATTCTTGTAACTTTATTCTTTTGTATTTATAAGAGTTTCTTTGAGGGTTTTATATATTTTAATTTTAGTCTAGATTATTATTTCTATATCTTTTATTAATTTTTGATACTAATATCATTCTCTTTGAATTCTTTAGTATGTAGTTAAGGGCTAGTGTTGCATAGTTTTTGTAATACTCTAGTATAACCTCTTTTTTACTTGATTCCTATCAATGAATTTCAACCAGAAATGGCTGAGTCACCATTATTTAATAAATATCTAGGAAAGGTAGCAGATTTTGTAATAATATATAAGCTTTGTATCAGAATGAGAATAAGAGAGAAGTTAGTGAAAGAATAAGTGAATTGTATTCTAATGTATATATAGGAAGAATTGGCAAATGTATGGAAAAAATATATTAGCAGACCTAGACTCAGGAGATTAAACATTTTTATTAGTAAGAGATCTATTAGTAGTATCAAAGAGAGAGTTTGAAAGAGGAGATGATAAGTTGACAAAAGTAGCAGAACTTAAGCAAGTAGAACAAGGTCTTTGGACTATAGATGAATTTGTCTAAATATTCCAATAAACAGTAAGGAACAGCAGATATGAAGATCAAGTATTAGTGGGAGAATTTAAGTAAGAAATAAATAGTAGTATCAGACATATATTAATGGAAATAAAGTAGCCTCCCAAGAATATTAATGAATTTGAACAAGCAATCAATCTGAATAGACACTGGAGGAAGAGTAGGTGAGAAGAGGAGAGATTGAGAGAAAAAAGAGAGATTCTGATACTGAGATCAAATATATCAGCAAATATTAGGAGATACAACAGTAACTATTGCCATAGTCTCAAGTTTGGCCAAGAAAGCAGGAATTTCAGCAGATACTAATAGAGCCTGGCCTTGTTCTAATAGAGGAGATGAAAAGAACAAATACTACAATAGTAAACCTATAATAGCAGCAGACAAGGTTTATACCAAAATGTAACTCATATACTATAGAGATGAATAGAAAAAGAAACTATTATAACTGTAAAGAATTTAGGTATATTATGAGATATTATAGAAATCAAAGGTTTATAGAATAAGAAAGGAGGGCAGAGTATGAAGACAATCATTATATGGAGAAAAAGAGAATCTTATAGTTCTTAACTAGGTTCTAACTGTAATAAGTTTGTAATACTTAGTAGTAGAGTAATAGATAATATATTTCACTGAAACTTGAATGAGGATGCTTTAAGAGAAATAATAGTAAAGATTGAACTAGAGAGGATTAATACATAAAAAGAGATAATAGTAAAAGTACTGTTAGACAGTAAAGTAATAGACTTAGTTATGAGTATCACAAAATAAGCTACTTACTGATTATGATACTTGAACTTAGATAACTTGATAGTGATTCAGAGGTTCAGTATAAGAAGATAGTGATAATAGGTAATAAGTAGTATTAATAAGAATAATTAATGTTGTTAAGTCTGAGATCTATTTCTCAGACACAGAGGTATATATACAAAAGAGTGATAGTTTGTGTGCAAGTTGTTTCCATCACATAATCAAAACTTATACCTGATGGGAGCTGTCATCTGTTATAGCAGCTGTCAGGCTAATTTTAGAAGATAACTAATTATATTACTATATTGATATGCTTGTATCTCTATAAATACTTATTATTATAGAATATACCATATATTATTAGAAACAGTTTGATGAGCACTTTCCAATGCAAGTTCAATTATGTGAATTGGTTTATCTGTTCATAAGATAATAGCAAACAAAGATCTTATAGTCACTGATGGCCTAATATCTTGGTTATTTGTTGTTTCTTTTGTATATCCCACATATATATAAATAGTCTTTATTTGGAGCTTTTGAGTACAACTTGGTTTGTGAAAATTGGTTCACTGGTTGTTGAAATACAAGCTGAATGAAGTTTGTGACAGACTTATATCTTTAGAAAGAAAGTGAGTAAGAGAATGCAGATGAGAAAAATATAAAACTATGCAATAAATGTGAAGAAAGAGTTTATACTGAGAAAAGAAAAGATATATATCTTGTTTAGAGAAGAAAGGAAGAAGATATATAAGTTCATCAATAAACAATTGAGGAAAGAGTATATTAGACTCTCAAAATCACCTCAAAAAGTACTAGTATTCTTTTAGGATAGTTATTTTTCATGGTCTATTCATTCAAGTATTTATAGTTCTGTACCATATGCTTCTTACTGTTCTTTTTTCTTTTATCTCCAATTTTCAATATTGTAGAAAATATTAGTATAAAAAAAGTATTTACTAAACTAGATTTACAATAGAGTTATGATAATATATGAATAAAAAAGGAAGATGAGTAGAAGATAGCATTTACAGTTATAGAAGGGTCCTTTAAACTCATAGTAATATTCTTTGAGCTTACCAACTTACTAGCAATATTTCAAACAATAATAAATAAGATCTTACAAAACTTAATTAATATTAGAGAAATGGTGAGTTTTATTAACAATGTAATTATAGAAACTGAGAAAAAATAAGAATATAACAAGATAGCAGAAGAGTTCTATTAATGAAATACAAGAATGTATAATAGAGGTTGATAGCTTGTCTAAATTTTCAAATAAGACAAAAAGAAATTATAAGATTCATGATAAGAAAATATTAGTGGTGATTAGAAAACTAGATATATTTATTAAAGGATACTAAATTCAAGTTTAAGGTCTGAACAGACTATAAGAATTTGATGTACTTCATAAAGGCACAGAAATTAAACAAAAAACAAGTAAGATAGGTGTTTTATTTTAAAATATGTACTAGAAACAAAGATTAGAAAGGTGGATAAACTTGGTAAGAGACTAGACTAGAAAGTAGAAGTAAAAAACAATAATGAAAATAAAAAACTAATAAAAAATAAAAAAGCTAGAGAAAAGAATAATAAAGTAGTTAGAGTAGTAAAGAAAATGAAGAAGACAAAAGTAAAAATACTAAGAAACAAAAAGTGGCAGATTAAAGGAGAACTGATATTAAAAGAAGTGAAGATCTATATACCAAAAGAAAAGGAATTTAGAATAGAAATTATCTAATTCCATTATGATGTACTGGTAGTAGGAAATGGAGAATAATAAAAGATGATAGAGCTGGTAACAAGAAACTACTAGTGATCAGAGATGACTAATATTATGACTTAGATTCAAGTAATAGAATAAAAAACAACTCTTGTATTGAGTAACACAAGAGAACTCAATAAAGTCTCTATTACAAACTAATTTACCTTATATACTACAGACCATAGTCTGTACACATACTATAACTAACCTACTCTTAAGTCTATATACTATCTATAAGGCTAACATACTATTGCTATATTGTATGATATCATTTATTCTAAAATCTTCTACTATCTTCTTTATGTTACATGATTATGTTATACTTCTATCATGTAACTTGTATAACTATTATATGTGACATCACATTATACTCTTCACCTAAGTCCAAATTAAAAAAAGTGAAAATTAAAATCAAAAATAAAATAAATAGAAAATTAAAATAAAAATAAAAGAGAAAGAAAATAAATGAAAACTAAGTCTATTATTTATAACTCTAACAATCAAGGATATGAGGAAATATATAAATGAATGTAATTTGTACCAAAAAATAAAGAATAGAACAAAAGCATTAGCAGAAAAGCTGATTGTCAAAATTATAAACAGTAGTCTTTGTTTTATTTTCTTTCTTATTTTGTATTTTCTTTTTCTTTCTTTTCTATTTTTGAGATCTAAAATAGGATTAGTGTGATATCATATGTAACTATCACGCAGTCACATAACAGAACATAGTAGAAGATTTAGGAAGAAATAATATTACTATAATGTGTTTGATATATGTTAATCTTATGGATAATGCATGGCCTTTAGAGTAGGTTAATAGTACTATAGTATGGACTAGTAGCCTAGTATATATAAGGTAAACAGTTCTGTACTGAGTTTTATTTAGTTCTCTTGTGTAAATCCTATACAAGGTTCTTTTCTTTGATCTACTCTAAGGTTCTAAGTTCATAATACTAATAATGAACAAAATACTAGAAAAACTATAAATACACTTAATAGTAAACTTTATCACCAAGTTGCTATTAGTGGCAGGAAAAGATGCAATACTAGTTGTAT
>Ga0157364_1002463_pt1 | contig 17247 bp, 8 predicted proteins | sample AttsexASBM2_FD_111476 | JGI IMG/M metagenome (GOLD analysis project Ga0157364, IMG submission 111476) | Fungus gardens microbial communities from leaf cutter ant in Ribeirão Preto, State of São Paulo, Brazil - Atta sexdens ASBM2 | ecosystem: Host-associated > Fungi > Mycelium > Unclassified ... | reverse complement strand
GGATTAAAAGGATTATATACCCAAAAGTAGGACGACGTTCGCAATGTTCATCGAAACAAATGTCATAGCGTCCTTCCGGGACGTTGACCCATATTCCGGGACCAAAAAGGTGTATGACTCACAGCTATTCACTCCTCTATACATGTGAGATTGAATTTAACATTCCATATCCTCTCCATTCTCCTTCATTGTCTCCTTGATCAAATTTTCAAGGGTTTGGACGTAATATGGTGAATTTTTATTTTAGTGAACTACCTTCTATTATTTTACAATAAATTCATTTTTGTTTCCCCTTTCTCTCCAACAAATTTACCTTTTAATAATTTTAATACATTTTAAATTATTATTAAAGTTCGTTTTTATATATTTATTATATATTATTATATATTATTATTATTAGTTTCCGTTAATAGGTGGAGATGGTTCACTGAAATGAGTTTGTAAAAAATTTTTTGTAATTAATAACATCACATTGTCTCTAAGAATGGCTCAAAAGTGAACCAAAACATAGCGGATTAATTATTAATAAAGTTGTTTTGTTAACCATATTGGTTTGCACAAGAATTACCGTGTTTCTCTTCTATTGCCCTGTTATATCCAACCATTTTGTATTATTAAGGAGTCTTTAGGAATTAATTTATATTTGATATCTCTGATTCTATCCTTCTCTGTCTTTTTTAGTGTCTTAATCCTCTTCTTCATATCTTCAACTCTTCTCTCAAGCTTTTTTCCTACTTCATGAAAACATGCCATTTTTCCTATCTCTAAAACTCGCAATTCCTATTTCTAAAACTCGCCTTCTTACCTTCTTTCTTTCAATCCATTTCTGTTTTTCCTTTCCTTTCTAAACTTCTCGAGTAGATATGCTTCAGGCAACTGAGCTCTTATTTTTAACTCTACCAACTTCATACCTGACTGCCAATCCGATTTTCGATGCTTGCACACTACCACACAGAGTTGCATCTATCCGATTCTGTTTTTCGTGGTTTTGACTCTGGTTTCTTCTAACCGCTATAATTGCTCTCGATTTTTCTAAAGCATTCGACTGTTGACTACGAACTTCTTCTGTTTAAACTTGGTCATTATGGTCTCTCATTCTTCATCCTTTTTCTTATACGCTCTTTCCTTGTTGATTGTATTCAGCATATCCTTCTTTTCATTCCTACCTTTTTTTTTCCTCCTTGTTTCTTCTGACATCTCTCAAGGCTCTGTCCTCGGTCCTTTGTTATTTACTTTATTTATTTCTGACTTATTCTCTGCTTCTACTTCTTCCAAAATTTTCATGTATGCTGATATCGTTCTTCTCCTTTCTTTCGAATTCGCCGATTCTTCCCTAACTGAAATTCTTAATATCGACCTTAGTCTATTTCGGAACTCATCTAATTCTCTTTATCTAAACCCTTCTAAATCTTCACTAGTTATTACTGAATCTTTCTCTTCGCTTTCTTTCTCTATTCTACCTCTCCTTTCCCCCTTTCCCCTACCTTCTCTCCCCTCTTCCCTCCCTCTCTCTCCCTCTCTTCCCTCTCTCTCAATTCTGTTCCTATCCCACAATCTTTTTTTATCAAGATTCTCGATGTCACATTTTGACTTCTCCTGGTCCTTTTGTCATCATGTTTCTGTCAAATGTCAGGCTGTCTTACTTCGTCTTCATCTTCTCTATCCATTTCGTTACATTCTTACTGTTCACAAACTCCTAGTGTCTCAACTTCTATATTATTTCTCTTTTTGATTATACCAATCATGTACATTCTTGTTCTATCTAAAAAAATGTTATTTCGTGTTAAGCGAATCCAGAATGCTTCTTGTTTCTCGTATATGGTAATGCTCGTAAGTTTGATTTATCTCCACTTTTCGCAAAATCTAGTTGGTTAAAATTGTTCAATAGCATTTTATTCTCCATCTGTGCTGTGTCGTTTTCCGTTTATTTTGGATATAATATCTCCCCTCCTTTTCAACTCTGAATTTCATTCCAACAGTATCCATCACACTCGCTACCATGACTCCTTTTCTTTTCTCGTACACTCTGTCAAATTTCATGCTGCCTTTCCCTGTTGCTGTCAAAATTTTTAACATCCTTTCTCCTTCTATCCGTTCAACTTCCTCTCTTTCTTCTTTTCGAGCGGCTACTTTTTTATTGTCTTCACGTCATTGATCTGTTCTGGATCACGAATACTGTCTCACACTTGCGCCGTTTCTCAACCTCTCCATATTGTTACACTGTAATCATTTTATTTCGCATTCTCATTTTTGTACTTTGAGTTTATTGTTATGATTAATTTCATCTTCGATTACCATTTGTAACTATTATTTGCTGTTCTTTCTGATAGGCGTTAGAGCAGTAGTCTCTATTGGTATCTCACCATTTTGTGCTATTCTATTGTTCTCTCATTTTACTGTAATTTTTTCTATCTTATCTTATTTTTTTGTAACTTTTATTGATGTATAAATAAATAAAAAAATTAAATATATGGACAAAAAAAATTGTATGCATCGATAATTATAAATAGCATAACAGATAAAATACGAGACCCTGAAGTCCCAAGTTCAAAACTCGGCCAGAAAGTAAAAAAGATTAAAATATAATTAGAAATAATTAATAAAATTAGTTGGCACTCTAAAGTTTAGGCATTGTTGATGAAAAAATAAATTAAAAAAATGATTCTACGTTATTATTTTTTCCAATTTTGTTCAAATAATTTTAACATTGAAAAACATTTTTTTAACGTTTCACATTAAATAAACGTTAAAAAATGTTTTTTAAAAATGTTTTGTAAAAAAAATGTCTTTTTAATTAATAAAAAAGAATTTATTCTATTAATTAAACATTTTTTGCAACGGTTTTTAAATGTTTTTTAAATATTTTTTGTAATGAAAAAAGAACGTTTAAAAAATATTTCAGAAACATTTTTTTGCTGATTGGGAATTACTATCCGTACGTGCCTTTTTATATGCAATATGTATGTATATGAATAATTTTCCTTTTAACTGCGTCGACTGATTTACTTAAATGTATACACATTCAAGCGACATTCAATTCATTAGACGATCGTTCGCAGTTCACGACGGAAGTTGGTAAAAGAATTTGTTTTTTTCGATGTTATTATCCCTCTCCTCCCCCATTAGTATCAATAATGAGATAATTTAAAAAACCGATACTTCTTGTCAGGTATTTAAACTTTTATTCTTATTATCTTGCATCGCATAAGAAGGAGATAGTCTATGGTATAGTACAGAAGATAATTCTTCTGTCAAATACTGGCTTCCACAAAAAGAATACATGATCAATTTACTTGGATAATTGTTACTCTCTATTTTTTATATTTTCTATGATACGTTCTCGATAGAAATTTTTATTTTACGATAAAAGACAATTCAATAAATCTGAGAACAAAACTACAGTCAGAGAGAAATGTTTTATGTTCTTTTTTATCAAGACCATTTCTGAGAATTTATTAGCTATTAATAAAAAATGTAATGTAAAAATTGGCTTTTCAATATCTAATACATTAATAAATTTGATAAAACTCGGAAAGGACTTTACGGATCGAATGGCACATAATGGCATAGTGTACACAATTTCGTGTCAAGATACTATGACACAGTTATATTCACTAAACTAAACGTCAATTAAAAACAAGAATTCAAGTATATTTCTAATATAAAGAAGAAGATTAGCTCTTCGTTGGTTATTTCTATATATAAATCAACAATAATCATGAGATTGAGGAGACTCTAAAATCGTCTCTATCGATTAAATAATATAAAATTTTGTATAACAATTATTTTTTTCCTCTTTTACTGAATCTTTTTCCAGGATTAAAATATACGCATTAATACGTGTATTAAAGGTAGATGTGTATTTAAGGTAGAATTCTAGGCTGAAAACGACAAAAAAAATTTTGAAATTGAGATCTTCCTTATCATTTTTTAATATATATATATATATACTGATCCAGAACTGTCACATCGTGACAAAATTTGTTTTATATAAAAGCTGTATTCACGAAATAATAGTCCACAGATTAATAGTTTGCATGAAACAGAGGAGTTCTTAATATTGGATTTAGGTCCAGTTTCACAATTCACGTTGCAGTTAAGAATTAATCGTGAATTGTGAAATTAGGCCTTAGACGTCTAATTAAAAACAAATTATTGTTATGCGAAAATAAAATGAAAATAATAAAACATTTACTTGATAAGAGATGGTCCATATTATTAGACAAAAAAAAAACGAATTAAATAAACAGAATGACACTGAATTTCTCTCGGAAGCATTCGTACTTTTCTATATTTGTATTATTGTCTCCAAATTGACCTTTATTGTATCTTCCTTCTTTCCTTGTAAAATAAATTCCCTCCTTTTCCTTTGCCTTTTGTTTATTATATTATTGGTTGTCATTCCTTTGTCACATTTGTTCCTGTGATAAAATTTCAGAAAATGAGCAACCTCACCAATTCCAATTTGACATATGTTGTTAAGGTCATGATCCTGAATAATCTCCCACAAATTTTAACCGTCGCTCATTATTCATTAAGAAATTATTGATAAATAAAGTTTAAATTAAACATATGTTTAATTTTTCATTCTTTCCAAAAAAATGGGAAAGAGGTGGAGTGGGAGTTGCTTCAAGTGAAAGTCGCGCGTCCCCAAGCATGGGGAGAGATGGGATAAGAATCGCTTCAGGTAAAAGTCGCGCACCCTCAAGCAGGAATAAGGTGGAATGGGAGACACTTCGTATGGAAGTCGCACGCCTTTAGACAAGGAAGTAACTTCTTTTATTAACTAACTTTTTAATGAATAATGATGGTTAAAATTTGTGGGAGATCACTCAGAATACCTTAACAATATATGTCAAGATTATTAGAATTGATGATGTCGTCCATTTTCTGAAGTTTAATCTCGATTTTCAACCAGCAAAATTATTTGAAACAACCTTTTAGCATTTAGAAAATTTTGGACAAGGGCAAGATTATATAAAGAATTAATGTGATCTATGCGAAACTTTTTATATATTGAAAAAGTATACTTTTTGCAAGTTTTTTATACACTGAGGATGGTTTAGTGAGAACCGAAATGTTTGGATTTTAAATTTGTTATGCTAAGTTAATGCTAGATTTAAATATCTAATTATACGCACATACATTGTACCTGACTCATTGCGCCGTTATTGACATTTATTTCAATTTGTACATAATATTTAAAAATAAAATTAAGTAAAGGGCATATAAGAGTCAAAAACAGTAAAACTTTAATAAACATATGTCAATTTTCTAATACTTATTCTCAATATAATTAATTTAGAAATCTTATAATTAATTTAGAAATCTTTGATGATATAACATATAAAATGTATTACAATAAAAATTACAAGTTTCGACTTCTTGATCAAGTCATCTTCAGATTTATTATAATCGCAATCGCAACCCGCAATAAAGTGAAATAATAAAAATCAAGTAAAAATAAAAATAAAGGTAAGTTACTCTTCCATCTCCGATGGATTGTACGTTGACCGACGGAAATTGTTACCAATCAGCTGCTCGACTGAATGTTAAATGTTTCCATGGATTTATGAGTGATATGAAAAAAGAACAATCCAGACTATTTATATAAGCGTCAATCAAAATAAAACTCACCGGAGAAGTCAAAAATGTTATAAACATGAATGTTATATGAAAATGTTATAAACATGTGTCCAGTGGTCAGTAACATTCTTAAAGAGTCATAATTAACAAACGAGAACAAACACATGTCAACGTTACAAGAGAATAGCGACTAAATAAAGGCTTGCAAAATTAAGTCAATAACCGGTGATGCAAAATCATATACTGTTTATTATTGATAAATACGATTTATGAAGACCTATCAGTCTATAGATTTAAACTATTTTTTTGTTTTTTGATATTAATCATTTTAGAAATTATACGTTTATTGTAGCACAATTCTTCATCCACAATTAAAATGTTATTCCCATCAAAATCATGTTTGAATTATAATTTATGTTCGGTTATTACTGAAAGATTGGAAGTTTTCCAATTAATATGATTACAGTTCCGCAATTCTCGTCTTAAGTTGTCTTCCTGTTTGACCAACATAAGATGCATTGCAATCTTCACAGTTAATTTTATATATTACATTATTTTTATTGAATTTTCATGGATCCTTTTGAGCTTTAATAAATTTTTTTAATTTATTTGTGCTGTAAAAAGAAATTTTTGTGTCCTTACTATTAAATCTATTAAATTTTTCCGTGATTGATGGTATGAATGTTACTATAAACTAAGCTATTCATTCTATTGAGTTATGAATATTAGATTCTTGTGTGCATATTTTTTTCCTCTTTAAATAATATTGAATCCTATCATTAATCGAATCAAAAATAAAATCTAGTGGATAGTCGTTCTCTAGCAAAATACTTATTACAGATTTTAGATTATTTATGTGGTATTTATCTTAATTATTTTTGCGATGTCGGGTAGTTAGAAAAATAATTGAGATATCTGCCAGAATGACAGCTTTGTTTATGATATCAATCAAATGAATCATCCTTTTTTATGATTGTAATATCTAAAAAATTCAAATTCATTACCTTCGATTTCTATTGTATGTTGTAATCTCGGATGGAAAGATTTAAAACACTCTAACATAAGTTCTATCTTCGTAACCAGAATCACAGTAAAAATATCATTAACGTAACGACAACAAAACGGAAGAGAATCGCCAAACCGTACCAACGCGCTTCTAACCTTTGCATCACCAGGTCAGCAATAATAATATTTAAAAGAGAATTTGTAAACTGCACTGTTAGATTCATAATATCTAATTATATCCAAGTTGAGTTATTTTTAAACAATTCTATATAGATTGCCACTGCTTCTATTCAAAATGTCGTTATTTGATTAAAATAATAGAGTTAAACAATTTAATTTAAGAAAATATATTAAATTTAATTCAAATTTAATTTATTATTTATTAAAGACATACGTTAATATGAATAACACGTAATTATGAACATGTAGTTATGAACACGTAGCTTTGAAACTAAGTAATCACAAAAATGAATTAATTTACATTTTGACACATGGAAGTAAGAATAACAAAATAGCCAGTGAACACAAGTTACATATAACGTATCTCTATTACTATAACATAATACACGTGTTTCCAATCAACGGACAATGTTTTTTTTAAATATTTTTTAAACGTTTATTTTTCATTAATTTTACATTTCACATTATTTGTTTGAAATAATTTAAAAAAATATTTATTTAATATTTAAATCTTTTTTAAACGTTTAAATATGACGTTTAATAAATGTTTGTTTTTTTGTTATTTGAATTATTTATTATTTATTTAAAAAATGATTAAAAAAACATTTATTTAACATTTATTTGACGTTTATTATAAATATGTAAAACATATTATTTTCTAAAACTCAAATTAATAAAAAACGGAATAATAAAATGATCGGAAGACAAGTTAATTGCAAGACAATATAATTGCGTTAAGTGTACCATATATGGACAATAAGAACTGTGTGCATCGATAGTTATAACCCAATCAGCAGACAATATTTTTAAATATTTTTTTAAACATTTATTTTTCATAAATTTTACATTTTTCACGATTCGTTTTCAGAATTCATTAATTTAACATTTATTTAACGTTTATTTAATGTTTATTTTAAATTTATTTTTTATTTGAAATAATGGTTTGAAAAAACATTTTTTGAACGTTTATTTAATATTTATTAAAAAAAATGTTTATTTAACATTAAATATTCATTTGAAATAATAGTTTCGTTTGAAAAAATCTTTTTTAAATGTTTATTTAATGTTAATTAAATGTTTATTATATATTAATTATTCATTTGAAATAATAGTTTAAAGAAATATTTTTTAAATGTTTGTTTAACGTTTATAAAAATGTTTATTTTACATATTTATTCATTTAAAAATATGGTAATAAGAAATATTTATTTCATGTTTATTTAACGTTTAGTAAATGATTTATTTCACATTAATTATTTGTTTAAAATAATGATTTAAGGAAACATTTATTTAATATCTATTACATTTTTTTTTAAAGTTTTAATATGATGTTTAATAAATGTTTGTTTTTTGTTATTTATTTATTTAAAATATGATTAAAAAACATTTATTTAATATTTATCGTTTATTATAAATATGAAAAACATGTTATTTTATAAAGCTCAAATTAATAAAAAACGGGTCCGGATAATAAAATAATCACAAAAAAGAAGTTAACACAATATAATTGCATTAAGTGTATCATATATAAACAATAAGAATTGTGTGTATCAATAGTTATAAATGGCGTAACGGATAAGATACAAGATTCATCTATATCAATAATCTTGAAATCTCAGGTTCAACCCGACCAGTAAGTGAAAAAGATTAAAATATAAAAATTAGAATTAATTAATAAAATTAGTTGTCTAATGTTTAGGCATTCTGTCAATAAAAAAAATAAATTAAAAAAAATTCTGTATTGATATTTTTTCTAATTTCATTCAAATAATTTTGATATTAAAAAACATTTTTTTAATGTTAAAAAAAATGTTCCTTCAAATGTTAAATAAACATTTTTTAAACGTTAAAAGAATGTTTTTTCAAACGTTATAATAAATGTTTTTTTAATAAGAAAAGGGGATTTAACTTATTTTTAAAATGTTTGTAAATATTTTTAAAAATATTTTTTAAAAACATTTTCAAAAACATTGTCTACTGATTGAGTTATATTATGATTATATTGTTGAATGGAAAATTATAACTAACAGGTCAATTAAATTTTCAATCTTGAAACACAATCCGGCTGAGGAGATATTATATTATAAATTTTGTAATACATGACATCACTTTCATTAAATTTAAAGATTAGTATAAGTTTGTTCTTATGTTAATATAGTCTTAAGACTGTAAACCAATCACAGAGCCATTAGCATTTTGAAACATTATTTAAACCGTTATTTAAAACATTATTTAAATTTTGAAGTAAGAATTAATTATGAATACTAAAGATTAAAGATTAAATATAAAATTATTTATAAGTTATAGATTCAAAATAAAAGTAATAAATGAAAATAATTGTACAATTAATTATAGTTACAGTTAGCAAAGGTAAAATTGTTACTAATCCGGTACTACGAAATATTAATAATACGACATTATGAGTAATGTGTTGCTTTCATTCCTTACAAATAAAGTGTTCCTATATATGCGCCATAGCATAAAACAGCAATTATAAATTAAAACAAAGAATACAACTAATTGTCATCATTAAAATAATAGTAGATTAATAATACTGTTCTTTCCAATAATCTATAAGCCTCTTCGTTGTAACTATACTAATAAAAACTAAAAACTAAATCAAATATTGCTCATCACCTTAGATTCAAAATATCCTTTAAGGTCTTAGATTAAATTTTTTATTCTTCTTTTCTTCCGTTCCATAGCATTTTTCTCTTATATTAGTTTAATCAACAAAATTTGTCAAAAAAAATTGATCATATCTTTCTTAAAAAATATATTTTTCAATCTAAACCGTTTTTATAGACAGTGCGATCAGACTTTAGGAACTTTTTGTCCTTTATTTATTATTCTATTTCAAAAAAAGAATACATTGTATTGGATTGACATGCATTACAAAATGTACATGAAACCGTTTTATTTTTTTATTTCTGAACCTAGTAACATGGTTCTAATTAAATACAAAGTACTTCATATGTAATTATTATCGAATACTTTGTATTAAGTGCTTGAATTAATTCTCGCTGTTGACTAATACAGATCAATAGCTATGTTATTTCAACATAGCCGAAAGTGATTGTTGTAATGTATTAGAAGTGCGATTTAGTTTTGAGGGTTTTGCAAGAGATGGCACTAATATCAGTGTTATCGAAGAAATTCAAATCGCAGATATTGTGTGCCAACAAGTGACACAAATGATACAGTATGACACAATCATTAAATTTTTGTTGTTTGCCAATGTTAATCAAAAATGACATGATCATTGTGTCGCATTATGCTTGTTGGAAGATACACATTATCTCTCAATGCTTCACTATTGCTCTATGATATTTAGTCATTTACTAAGAATAGACGCAGTAAACATGTTTATACTATTTAAAAAACGAAACTTCTTAAAGAGCATTTCGACATACATTGATTTTGTTTTTTCAGAAGAAGCAGTTGAAAGTCATAGAATTCTGATAGAAACTTATGGTAAGTTTCTCCGTTGCTCCATTAATTAAGACATGTGAATGTTGTTCAGACTTGGATTCCAAAGTGGTGATTTAATATTAACGAAAAAGATTGCTCGGGACAAACAAAAAAGTTGAAATGAAAAAGTATGCAAATTTGCAAGCATTATTGGACGAAAATCCACAATCTTCAGCACTTGCCAGAAAATGAAATGTTGATCATACAATAGTTACTAAATGTTTACATAATATGAGAAAAAAGAAAAATGGGTTTTACAATTCAATTATCGGAAAATTCGTCATTATGAACCGATTTAACATTTGCATGTCATTAATCGCCAGACAAAAAAGAAGAGTTTTTGTATTGATCATTACTGGGGATGAAAAATGGATCTATTTTGATAACTTCAAATGAAAAAAATTATGGATTGATTTAGGTTAACTAATAACATTCATTACGAGACGCAATATTCGCGGTTCAAGGGTATTGCTGTGCATTTAGTAGAATTAAGAAGATGTTGTGTATATGAACTATTAAATCCGAAAGGAACTGTAAGTCATAGATCGTAATAAATAACAATTATACAAATTGAAGTATTAGACTAAAAATAACCTTCAATTGCGAGCAAAGTGATCTTTCTTCAACAATGCTCGATTTCATGTTGCATTATCAGTGAAGCAAATGCTATTAGAGCTGGAATGAGAAGTCTTACCGCATATCCTCCAGACATTGCTCCATCTGATTTTCACTTGTTTTGCAACATGATCTAGAGAATACTTTCATAATTCTGAAGATGTACAAAAATTTGTTAAAAATTAGATCAACTCCAAATAAGAATCTTTTTATCGTCGGAATCCATCTTTTGCCAGAAAAATGAGAATAATATATAAAACAATGGAAAATATTTTGAAAAGTATCCATTCATTTTTTTTTAAAATCAGTTTTTGAGAAAAAAGCCTTCAAAATTAAATTACATTCCAAATATGAAAGTGCTATCAATAGGCTTTAATAATCAGCGCGATATTTAATCGGAGTGGAAAAAACACAATTTTTTATCGTATTGTAGATGACAGGTTTCGTACCAGAACATTTGCGAGAAACATTACTTTTTTGCTTTCATCTCAAGAAATTTGCTACCGAAAGTCATCGTTTGCTAGTAAAGAACTGGCAGAAATTGATTTAAACAATTCAAAGGCATTGATTTTGACGTGAAGAGCGCCCTGGTAAGCCGAAAAGTTTGAAGATAGAGAATTGGAGGCATTATTTTTAGAAGATTCATGTCAGACGTTCAAAGCGTTGTAGAAGATACTAAATGTCGATGAGTCAACAAATATTTAACAAATATTTAACAAATATTTAAAAGCAATGGGAATAGAATCTAGAATCGAAGAAACTGGGTTCCACATGAATTGAGAGAAAGAGACGATTGCGAGAAATTTAATGAATTGCTATTTCATAAATAAAAACGGAAGTTGTCTTTGCATCGAATTGTGACTGGCGATGAAAAATAGATTCGTTACGATAATCCTAAGCGCAAGAAATTACGAGTACATTCCGGACATCATAACGTCACAACAGAATATTCGTGAGAAGATATACTGTGCATTTGGTGGGATCGGTGTAATTTATTATTATGAGCTGCTACAACCAAGTCAAACCATCAATGCTAAACGCTACTGATGACAATTATTCAATTTGAATAAAGCATTCAAAGAAAAATGCGCCCAATACGCCAAAACACATGACAAAATTATTCTTCTCCATAATAAAAAAATGACTAGACTATATATTGCAAAACTAGTGCAAGAAATCTTGAAGGCACTTGGATAGAATATTTTATTTCCCCTCCGCCCTTTTCACCAGACGTTGTTCTTTTAGATTACTATTTGTTCCGGTCGATGGCTTTTCTGAGCAATACTTCTTTCGAAGACATAAAAAAATGGTTCGATGATTGGATCGCCTCGAAGGAATCTAAATTTTTTTACCATAGAATTCATTTGTTAGCCAAAAAGTGAGAAAAGGTTGTAGCTTCCAAAGGACAAGATTTTGAATTTGATGTTCTTTGAAATAAATATGAGCTTTGTGGCAAAAAACAGCGAGCATTAATTCAAGCATCTAATACATTAGAACGCAATATATTTCTTTATATTTCTTTCCATTTTTATGTATATAATTTTAATATTATGAATATAAAATTTTAACCGACTTCAAAAATCCTTATTAATTCGAAACATCCAAGTATTTTTCTATTACATCTGTCACATATTATAAAAGTTCTCACTAATTGCAAAGATAAACACTTTAATATTAGCCATAATATACTATAAAGTATGAGATCTCGTGAGCAGTTTATACTTGCATATATTCTTCATAAAATGTATATCGAATAAAATAGAGATCAGTACACAAAATATAACGATATATCTCTCGAATATTATTTGTTTATAAACTAACATTCGAAGAAAATAATATAACTTGAATTTTCGTGTCAGAATCATGATGGAAGAAATAACTTGATGTATGCAGTTGGACGGTGTCTCTCTTTCTAAATCTCCGCCTTCTCTGTGGATGTTTATGAGTTTCAAGAGACTACAACTGTAAGACGCGAATCATAGAGCAATATTCATAGTCCGTTTTTATTTTAAAACTTAAATATAATGTCTTAAGACAACTTCCTCGGATTGACTTACGACATCTTAAGACATAGTTAAGACAATTTTAAAATAAAAATGGATTCTGAATATCGTTCCATGTTTTTTTTTCACAGTTGTAGTCCTTGAAACTCATAAATATTCGTAGATAGAGATTTAGAGAGAGAGATATATCAATTGCACACACCATAATATCCCTTCTACTGTGGTCGGAATGTACGCCTCTAAAATAAAACAAATATCTATTTCACCAGTAGTTATCAAATCTATTTCATCAATAGTCATCATACAATCTCTTGAGGTTGTTCGGTCACTGCTTTTCATAATTAATGATTAATTATCTGTTAAAAAATGCATCAATAAATTTTAATTATTTATATATTTTTTAATGTTCCTTAGTAGCTACTGAACATCACTATGGATGTAGGATCACTGTGAGTAATTAAATGATAGAAAAATATAAAGTTAAACTTAAACATTCTGTAACCTTTTAATTACCTAATTAATTATTAAGATAAAGTTAATATAAGACTCAATTGGAAAAAACAAAAATCAATATAACAAAATGGGCTGCGAGCAAATCCTAAAACACGGGTGCCCGCGTAGCAATCATATTTCAAAATATAATCGTATTTCAAAAAAAATTCCACGTGGGCGCGTGGCGGAAAAGTCCACGAGCAATAATCAAAATTTGAAATGGCTCTTCGGACTAACTAATTGGGCATCCTAGAGGTTCAGTGCTAATATTCAATAAATATACTGATATATATATCAACTACATATGTAAACAAATGTTTCGACCTCCTATTAGATCATCTTTAATGTTAATAAAATAAACGAAATATATCGCAATGGAACAATCATAAAGTTTGAATAATGAATAAACAATATTCGTCAAAATTTTAATCTAAATCTAATGATAAAAATTATAATGAAACATATTCTCTTCTTCTACATGTATATTCCAAAAAATCGATATAAAGACCAGTTATGTCTCTTTTTTATTTGTAATATGATAACATTCACAAAACAGTCGATAGGAAAAAATTTCGTTGTTACCAGATTTTCATTGAGTATCATCTTATGACGTTTAGCATAACTAGACATAACAATTGCATTAGCATAACTGGAGATTCGATCACAAAGATATAAACTTCCATAAGTAAAATGACTGGTTTTACAATGTAAGAAAACTATAATGTAAAATATTGTTAGAAAAGTATCATATTTAAAGTATTAAATAAAAATGAATAATTTAATTATACTTCAGTCGAATTCAATAAATCCCTTAATATACTTATATCTCTAATATACTTATTGTAATTAGTTAACAACAACAAACTTTTTTCATTTTTCTGTAAACTAGCAATGCCACGACTGAATTCTCCAAATCACAGATAGAAAACGTTATATATCAAAAGTAATAATACAAAATAATACAAAACAACAAATAATACAAAAAAGAAGAATTAAGAGAACAAAAAAATGTAATAGAAGAAGACAAAATGGTGAGAAAGGAAAAAATAAGAAAGAGAAAAATGTTAAGAAAGAGAAAGTAACTATAAAATAGGAAGGTATGGTTTCGGAAAGAGTGTGTCACTTTGCTTGTTTAGCCTATATTTTTGCCTTTTTATGTGAATCATCTGAAATTAGTCTTTTCTGAAATTAGTCTTTTATTGTAGGAAAGTACGTTATTCTAGATCTTGACATTTTTTAAATTGAAATTATGATTAAAAATATATGGTATTAGATATGACTGATGGAGAACCAGGTTTTTTTATTAATATTCATAGCGCGTTCTGAGATCAAATTTTTAGTTGTCTTCTAGTTTAGCCAATATAGGAAGCCTCACAGTTATGACAAGAAATCTTATGTACAACGCCATGATGTGCCAGAGGATCCAAAACATTCTTGCCAATTGAAATATATTTTTTTAACATATTAAAGATGGAAAAGGCTGGTTTTAAGTTAATACTAGCAGTAATGTGTGAAAAGGATTCATTTTACATAGAGCATGGCGAAATATCGATTATTATCTTTAAGATTTCCATTGTCAGTTTTATTGATCGTGAAATGGTATTTTAGCCTTATGTGAATTGAAGAGAAAATAAAAGAAAGAATAACCATTCTGAAGCAGTATCTCAATTATTTCTATCGTATCTTTTTGATAGAATTTGGGATGTAATGAATAATGTTCAATCAACCAACCCATACTTTACACATTTTTGTAATTTGTTGGATGTTTTGTGAACGGAAATTTAAATACCTTCCAAAAAAGGTTGGTTTTTTTATGAGAGTTGAAAACGATCATATGACCTCCAATAGATCACAAAAAAGTGTGATCTGTAGGTTGATAGAACATTGTATTTATCATGTCATAAATTCCATCAAAAAGATATGATAGAAATTGAGATGCTACTTAAGAATGATTATTCGCCTTCTTTTGTTTTCAATTCACACAAGGCCAAAGTATTATTGCTATAAAACGGTCAATAAAACTGATAAGTGAAATTTTAAAGATAATAATCGATATTGATATATTCGTTTAATTAAATATTAAATACTGAATAACTAGCGTTTGTTCACAGCTCATTTTATTATAATAGTTTGAAAAATTTTTTGAAAATGCTATATAAATTTTAAACAAGAATGAAACCAAATGGGACTAACGAGAGTTATAATGCGGTATAGTAAGCTATGCAATATTTGATATTGAATAAAGATTTTACAATTAAAATTAAAATTAAACGAGGACTCAAAGATTAAATCCAAAAGGAATATAAAGCTACTGAGAGCCGACACAGTTGTACATGTGTAATCAAAAATAATATATATGATCAATCATCAGTTACAAACATTTCAACCTATATATAGGATTAGGATTAGGTCATCTTCAGTATAGCAATTATTCATCGGAATCAAAATTGATGCGTTGTAACACAATAAGATAAATACTGTCGATGAATCATCGTTAGACTGTTGTCCAAAATTAAGACTTTATTATCGTCTGTTGTACTTAACTGGATACTCAAACACAAATTCAGTCACTTAACTAAAATCGAGTTAATATATAAAATTTATGAACTTTTAATCGTAGTCAATCGTATTAAAATTGATTGTATCAAATAAAACTTACATTGCACTCAGCATAATGATGATCTGTGACGCGATGTAATTATAACAAAGTCTTGAGAACGTGTAAGATGCTGATTCACATACGCAGTGTTTATAAGTATGAAAGTTAAATGGAATAAATACCAATTAACACAATCTCAACGATACAAATGTATAACTTATAAAACATGGAAATAAATAAACTAATATAAGATCGACTTTACAAATTTATAATTTATAAAACAAGAATATATATTTATATATCTATTTTCTATTACATATCTATTTTCTTTAAATTAAATCATTATATAACGAATCCAACAATTCCGTATCATTTTGCATTAAGTCCATTTTTTGTTTTTTTTTATCGCTTCCAAAATAAAAATCTTTTATTTAATTCTTGTTCTTTGTCTAAAATTTTGATGTTATTTCAATCAAAATCATGATGGTGCTCAATTCTATGTTCTGCTGTTACAGAATGTTGTATGGTGTTTCTGTTTATATGATTCTGGTGTTCTTCAATAACCGTTTCGTTTGGCCCACATAGGAAGCATCACAATTTTGACAATTAATTTTGTATACCACATTAGAATGTAATGACGGCAATTTGTCCTTTTGTGCTCTTATGAACGTATTAAGTTTATTAATTCCTACGTAAGTCAAACGAACCATTCTGTTATTTTTGAATTTCTCTGCTATTGAAGGCACGTAGGGTACAGTAAAATATGTAATTAAATTCATGTCAATTTTCTTTCGTTATACATTCTTGTTAAGTTCGAATTTGATAGCCTTTTTCAAATGCTTTCAAATGCTTTCAAACGTTAGTAAATAAGATGTTAATAATGAACTTAAAATTTTTCTTATGAAAAGTTGGATGTGATAATAATAACACCCTGTCTATCAAACTTATAATTGTCCTTTTATGATATTTCGGTATGACATGAAAAATAATTTAGATACCGTGTCGAGAATGAGGATTTGTGATACTAATCATATATCAAATAATCGTCCTTCTTTATTAAGGTTACATTTAAAAAATTCAAGATATTGTCGCCTCTTTCCATAGTAAAATTTAATTAAGGATGATAACTATTAAACATACTTAATAAATTATCAATATTATCAATAGCTATAATGATTTAATTTAGAGAAAATGGATATATATTCTTGTAAATTATAAATTTGTAAAGTCGATCTTATGTTCGTATTCATTTGTTTTCATGTTTTATAAATTATAAATTTGTATTGTCGAGATTGC
>Ga0157364_1002462_pt1 | contig 17249 bp, 13 predicted proteins | sample AttsexASBM2_FD_111476 | JGI IMG/M metagenome (GOLD analysis project Ga0157364, IMG submission 111476) | Fungus gardens microbial communities from leaf cutter ant in Ribeirão Preto, State of São Paulo, Brazil - Atta sexdens ASBM2 | ecosystem: Host-associated > Fungi > Mycelium > Unclassified ... | reverse complement strand
TATGTGTATATATATATATATATATATATATATATATATATATATATATATATATATTGTGAAAGACTCAATTAAATATGTGTTATATAAAACATGTGTGTAAAAAAATAAAAAAAAAAAAAAAAAAAAAAATATACACTCATATCTCTCACAATATATATATATATATATATATATATATATATATATATATATATATATATATATACACTATAATGAACGAAAATAGACGATATATTTTTCCATATTGAAAGAGAGTTTAGAATAGATAAAAGTATGGAAATTTTCTTCAATGAATCAGATAAAAGTTTCTTCGATCGTTTCTTTGAAAGTATTAATAAAATATCTTTAAACTTATTTCCGATAATAATTGGATCCGTATAAGAGCTATTGCGAAATAATATAGCAATCGTCGTTATTTAAAATTAAAATCTGTGAATGGTCTAACATTTTTGCTGCAAAAATGTGAGAACAGACTAAACTGTGCATTTAAATCTTCAAAAACACAACAGTATTCCCGAGCCTGAATGCCAAATGCTTTGTACGATTTAATTTATATGTAAAGAGTGTAAAGCAATGTTCCATGATAAGATGTTCCAAAAACCACGTTATGAGCAAGATGCAATATTTGTAATTTGTCTGGCTTTAATAACCAAATTGTTCATACTAAAAAAAGACAACTGAAAGATTCACTTCATCGGAAATTGCTGATCAATTAGTGGATACGAAAAAATCAGCAACAATTTGGCGTAATGAAGAATAAAATTATGGAATTTGGTAATAAAGAATCATCAAGTTCGTATTCTCCACACATCTTGCATAAAGCTAAGTGGAATAAACTTGATGATCGTTTAGATATACCATTGTAATGCCATTCGAAATTTGCAAGTATTTAAATATTCTAAATGGCCTGATTCTATAGTATAGGTTTAAGATCCTTTTTATATTATGTATTAGTATCTAAAGAGCAAATTACACAAAATAATCAATCGTTCTAATAATGCTTATTTTACTATGGATGCTACTGGAAACAAAACATTTAATGTTATGCAGGTTTGATTCCGATGGAATCAAATCTGCACATTTATTTTTATACCAATGCATTTATATCAGAAAAAAACGTAGTGTTCCGGTATTTCAAATGATATTCGCAAAACAGAATGCAACACTACTAACGTATTTCTTACTTGAAATCCATAGAGCAGGTGCTACAGTGCCGTCTATAACAGCCATCTATAACAGTAACAGATTATAGTAGAGCATTATTAGTAGCCTTAGCACATGCTTTCTCAGACGCTGATCTTAAACATTATTTACAATGTTGTTATGACTGAATAAAAAACGAGCAATCAAATTTATTTGAGATTGGATGTTAGTCACGTTATCAAAATTATTGGTAATTGGGAGTAATTGGTTTACGACACTTGCCAAAAAAGTACGCCAATTTTATCTCTAATGTATTTCTCAGACATACAAAATGCAATATTTGGATGAATTACAATTTGGATGTCTTTTATTATCATTATTAATCGTAGCCTTGAATGAAAAAATTGGATAATGAAGAATAGAGATAATGAGTCAATATCAGCTAAAAAATATTTGCAAATCATTAATAATTTTATTAAGAGTGTACAGATCGAAGAATCCATAAAACATGAAATATTAAGTGATTTTGATATTGAAGAAACTCTGTTATCATGGAGATGATTTGTATGTGGCTAAAGCCAACGATTTGGCATTAAAATCACAAATGGAGACATATTTTGAAAGTAATATAGAAATAATAGCGACATCTTCTTCCATAGAATCAATTTTGCAGAATACAAAACTAGACTTTTCAAAGGATGTATTCCAATGAAAGTGGATTTGTTATTAGCCATCTTGATTACCTTGATGGCAGATTACGTATTGACTTTGCTGCAAATACTACAGAGCAAGATATTAAAATATCCCCAAAATGGATCGAAATAGATACTTTTGATACTTCGGATTCGTTTCTCGAAACGACTAGTTGAATAAATGAAAAAGAAAATTATGACTTCACAGACGCTACCAACAATAATATTAATATTGTAAAACTTGATTCCATAGATACTACTGACAGTATTATTGATGTGCAGGATACAGTAAAAGTTGAGTCTTATAATACAACAAAAGTTAATCCTGAAAATTCACCCTGTTCTGTTTCGAATGACACATGCTCTTTAAATTAAAGAAAGGATGGATGAGTTTGACAACAAAAAATGCTAAAAATTCTGACATTAAGAAGCAATTTTATTTAGATAAATGTCCCGAATAGGACAATATCGAATTACAAGACGTAATCTTTATGCCTACTATGAAAAATGGAAACTTATGTCAGACTGTTAAGAGAAAAGGTAAAATCATAATTGTGCACAATGCGTGTACTTTCGATGCATGCTCTTCTCCATATCTCCATCCATATGATGGAATGAATTCCGCATACAAACGCATTGTGCAGACAACCGATAATTGTTTCTTGCAACTAGCGACAAAGGTTGCAAATCAAGGAAAAATATCCAAAAACGAAGCAAGAGCATCTTTCCTTACTAGTTCATCATTGTTTCAAGAAACTAAATACGACACAATTTCATTCGCTGGATACAATGTGCAATGCTGCCCATCTAGCGGAATACACATTCCAAACCTTATCTAGCTTACAACGAGACAAAACATGTGTTACGTGCAACTACGTCAACAACAGAAAGTTTACAGTCGTAAGCATTAATGTAAATATTATTATATATGCATGAAGGATTGCAGTACATACAAGAATCTATAAATGATGTGAAGTCAACGTGTCAACAAATGTGTCCAAAATGTGATAGCCCATATATTTAAAATAAATGAAGAATATGGACCTCATATAATAATAGATGCCAGTGTATTGAATGATTCAAATTATATAAAAAGTATGGGATTGGAATTAAAAACATATACTCTAAAAAATTTTGTTAGATATCGTAATAAGCAATAAAAGGTATGTTTTTAGAGGGATCGTGAATTTCCTAGGAAAAGCGCGTCGTTACATCACTTTATTATATACTAACGTTAAATGATTCGAATACGATGACTTAAAATCAAAAAGAGAAAAAGTTTCGTCTACATACAACATTGTACCATACCTACTTTATATGTCCAATGTGGAATAAAGATATAAATATTATAACGAAAACAACAATTTTAGATAAATATAAACATAAAATATATTACAAATATTACAAATATAAATTGAAAGGCGCTTTTCTTGGGATAAAATTGTTTAAAAAATTATTAAATGATTTATATCATCAAAACTTTTCGGAAAGCTTTACTAGTAGGATACATCAGAATTATACGAGAAGTACCATATGTACCATAAAACTAATAGAACTTTTTAGAATCGAACAGCATCTCATACTTTTCTCCTTGGAAATGCCTTTCGCAGTGTGCAATGCATTTCAAATGTTGTTTAAAAAATTAATAAATAGTTAAAATGATTAGAACTCTTTGGAAAGTGATAGGATACGTTCTACTATACGAAAATACCATAGAACTAGTAGAACTTTTTGAAATTCGATAGCGTCTCATATTTGTTCCCATAAAACTATTTTTTGTGAGAAATAATTGTTTAAAAATTAAAATTATGATATTATGCGTCAGAACACTTTGTAGAACTATGTATTTTTTCAAATCCTATAAGAAACTGTGGCTGGAGTTTTCTTTAAGTGTAGTTGGACCATTGTGATTTTGTCTCATTTTGAATTTTTTGTTTCTAAGCCTTAATGGCCGGAACTATTTATTTATTCTATAGAACTGTAGAACTATTGAAAATAAGCTCAGGACTCTTAATATTTAATGAGTTTCCATCACGTGAGACGCTAGCTTCACAGCCCACAAATGGAGGGCAAGGTTCAAAGAGGTGCCCCGGACATATATGCCACATAAGTTGCATTCAGTTTAAATGCTTTCAACGCTTCTATCCTTGTTTATGTCTAATGAATGATAAAAATAGAATGATGATTATAACGCGTGAGCGTTCAAATCGAGTGCAGCCTTTATGATAATTAAAAACATAACATAATTATCCAGTACAAAAGATAACCCTTTCCACAAGATTTATTGTAACAAAATATTAATACGTCCAAACCATTGAGAATTTTTTATTAATTTTTATTAATTTTAGAATCGATTAGAAAGACGAAGAATGAGTAAGAAGAGGGTATAAAAGAACGTTAGACGTACTCTATCTCACAGGTATACGCACAGAAGCACAGTCGTGAGTCGAACTTTTTGTTGTTTCGGAATATCGACGTCCTCAAAGGATGTTAAAACGTCTATTCCAGCAAGCAATGCGAACGTCGATCCAAATTTCAAATAAAAGAAGTTAATCCTTATAACTCGGGTCTGGACCATGTGCGATCTCTACTTTAAAGTAAGAGATTAATTATGGGACTCTTAGAGCATGGCACACAAAAAGATGTAAGCAGTGAGAAAATTAACTGGATTGGCTACTGCTTATGTTATAGGACTCTATTGTGATTGGTCAATTCGCTTTTAGGTATGGGAAAAAGTTCGTGGCGTTTTTTTAATGCCATCTAACGGGAAAAACTTTTTTCCATACCTAATATTTACTTTTAAATTTTTTTGTGTGCCATAATCGTTAGGATCTAAAAAAATGTATAAAAAAAGAACAGGTCATATTAATTAATAAAGTTTATTCTAAAGTTTAAAGCGAACGAGTGTATTACAATAATTGAATTATTTATAATTTTTATTATTTATAATTGTATGTACATATTTATAAAATAGTTAAAGTTTGATTTATACCTAATATTTATCATTTAAATTATAATTACGACTAATTTAAAAAAAAACATTCCCAAACATGTCCTAAAGAGTAATAAAAATAAAATTATGAATATTATGCGACTGTCCTGAAATAGTAGCTTGGATTTCATCGGGATCAAAATAATCAGACCCGATGATGTAAACGTAATTTATGTAATATTAGCTTAAACAATTAGCTTATATCTATTATCTGTTTTAGTAAGTATACTAAAATAAATCAAATGCAGATATACACACAAATTGGGAACACATTAATAATTTCATCGTTTCTTGGAAGGGCACATTAATAGAAACAAAAACATTTTCTTTATTTGTATCAAAAACATTATAAAACTAAAATATTATTTAAATAAAAAAATATTATAAGAAAAAGAAATAATTGAAAAATTGATATTGATTTCAAACAAACAAAATTAAAATTACAATACTTATAATAAAATAAGATTCCTTATATTAAAGTAATTAACAAATTATAAATGGGCCTTTAAGAATCGGCGCTGTAATAATTGCGCGTTTATTTCGATTGATCTAAGATAATGATGATTGTAACAAAGGATTGATTTTATTTCTATTGATGTCATTTTTGTGTTCGGAAATCCTCGTTTTTAATTGTCTACATGTTTGTCTAACATAGGACTCATTACAATCATTACAAGAAATTTGATACATTATGTTCTTTTTGCAGTCTGCAGGAAGAGGATTTTTTTGCGCTTTTATTGAACTGAGTTTATTGAGACTAAAAAATGAGAGTTTAGTACTGGTATCTTTAATGATATTTTTAAAATTTTCGGAAATAGACTGTACATATGAAATTATGAACCAGCATTTTTTCTTTTTTTGAGGAATCATTATTTTTATTGGTGGTTTGCTTGAGAGGTTTTTAATTTATTAGAACTTTAATTCTTTTTCGTATTATGGTATATCAAAAATGAAATTTAATGGATAATCGTTATTTAATAAACTTTGTATTTGACGTTACTTCTGAGATGAATCTCCACAGCAATTATCCTGTAAGTTTTTTAATATTTTTCGATTCTAATATTCATTTATTATATTTAAGGTCAAGATATCATTGATCATCCAGCTTATTAACTGATTATGAGAAATAATTTGATATTGGAATAATTAGGATGAAGATTTTTAATCCTTGTCCAGCTGTCCTGCCTCCCCAATCATACCGAAATAAAAAAACGCATAACTCAGAATTTGGAGCAATTTATGAACTTCTAAACCCCGCAAAAATTTTTTTGAGCTCGTCCCGGTTAATAAGAATTTTAATTTAGGGGAACTGAGTGGATATTCACTCAACCTCCTCATCCCTTAAAATTAATAATAGGAAATCGCTCCTAGGCTCAGAATTAAGAGCTCTGTATGAACTTTTAAATCAATACTCTTTCGATTTTCGAACTCCATCCCTTAATCTCAAATCTAATCTACACTCAAGAGGTAAATCATTGACAACAGGATACTACATCTAAAACTTCATTAATAAATATGATTCTGGCACAAATCTGGTACAAAAATATATAATCTTTAATTTTTGAGCTGCAATCCCTTAGCAGGAAAACTACTTTTTGCCCTTTTCACGCAAAAGAGATGTTCCAGAATGGGAAAATAAATCATTTTCTGACGGGAAATTATTTGCTGATTTAGGAGCTCGTGAAATACCCAAAAACCGATTTTTGAGCTGCAATCCCTTAGCAGAAAAACCATTTTTTGCCCTTTTCACAGAAAAAATTATTTTACATAAAAATATAAAAACTATTTTACACAAAAATGAATTTTCAGTGTAAAAATGAAAATAAAAGAAACAATTCCATATTTTCTCTCTTAAGAGAAAATACACTGTATCTCCGAATTCTTTGAGGTACAAACGATTTTCTTTCGAATGCCATTGGTCCCATTTCGATATCTTTTAAAATGACCGACTTTCCCTCTTAGCACATTTCTGAAATTTTGAAATCGTTGAATCTCTGAACCCTTTGAGGTACAAATAGAAGTAAAAAAGATACAAATGAATACAAACGATTCTCTTTCGAATGTCGTTAATCCCATTTCGATATCTTGAAAATTGACTAATTTCCCAATATGGCGATTGCAAAATTTAAAAAGAGCTGTATCTCCGGACCTTTTGAGGTCAAATGAAAATACAAGAGATACGAACGGGTACAAACGATTCTCTTTCGAATGGCATAAATGAAATTTTAAAAAATCTTAAAGTTGCACGCTGATCATTTTTTATTTTTCACTTTTCGTGTAACTATTTGAGATACAAACGAAACAATGATCGATACAAACAAATACAAACGAGCATAAATGCGCTACAGTGTTAATTTTTATTTTTAATAAAGTTGGATGCCAGGTTCACATCGATCCTGTTCTACGATCGCAAGTCGTAAACCATAAGAAATTGGCCACAGTTGAATATGACAAAAATAATCGACTGTGATTGGTTAATTTCTTACGACTTATGACTTGTGATCCTATTGTAGAACATACTTAAATTAGGGCGCACCAAAACACGAATACATAGCGTGTCAATTCCTGATTGTTATCCTTTCCACCATCATTGCTGGTCGCAGAACGCGATTACGATCCCTCCTAGGTTGCATGCAACTTCACAAAAAGTTCGTATTAAAAAGAACTTTGAAGAGTTTAAAAAATATAAAAAAACAGAATAATTAAAATTATATTTATTAATTATTTATTTTATTATGTATATTATTATATATTATATGTTATATATGTATGTTATATATAATAATATTGCGCGCGCGCGCGCGCGCGCGCGCGTGTGTGTGTGTGTGTGTGTGTGTGTGTGTGTGTGTGTGTGTGTGTGTGTGTGTGTGTGTGTGTGTGTGTGTGTGTGTGTGTGTATTTCTATGTTATATATCAAAATAATGCGGAGTTACGTATTTAATAACTCAGTTTATTTTTATTTTTTCCATCAATCAGGTTTGGACATCGAGAAGTAAAAAGTCTCACGGGCTAGATGTGGCTCATGAACTGTTAGTTGTATATCACTATCATAAAAAATACATAAAAGTCACTCGGTTAAATGAACAATTGCATCACCAATATAATTTCATATTAAATTTTATATATAAAGATTTTATTAAATTAAAATTTTTTTTTAGTGTAAATGAAATATAAGTGAATATCATTTGCGTGTGCAAATTAAATTGGACAGAAATTAATTTAAATAAAAATAATAGATAATTTACGAAAAGCCCATAATGCGAGGGAATAACAAGAGCGATAGAAAAACACGATTTTAAGCTGTCAGAAATCGAATACATCAAAATATATAGTTTAGTTTCTGATAGGTTCACCCCAAAGAAATATTCTGCCAATAAGCGAGGAGTTCCTCTTACATTTAGCATTTCTTTTAAACAAAAAATCAAGCGTGTGTATTTATAATAACACATATTCATTTATAAAAATGAGGATGTATGAGCTATAATCAAAAATAAATTCCTCTATAGAAAATTTTATTATAATAACTCAAATAATCTTTTAAAATAAGAGGATATACAAGATACTAATGGCTTATTTGTTAGAAGATGTTTGTCATTTATGTTACGCTATTATAACTACACGTGCATATCAGTGCAAGATATTCTTTTAGCATTAAGAGAATTGCAATCTTACATGTACTTTATGATTATATGAAATTCCTTTATTTTATAGAGTATCTTCTTAAGCATATAAATGGGAACTCCTCTGACATTAACATCGAACCACTAAACGGTAGAATATTTTATTTTGGGTCTTGAAATTTGGATGTTATTTCTATGGCTATCGCTATTTCTTCGCATTATGTTTAAAACTTCGGGGCCCTTTTAGCACTGAGGGACTCTAATGCGGTGCATGCTGTGAACCTCCCCTTTGCACAGCCCTGAATATATATTTTTAAAGTCTTTTAGCTTTTATTATAGCTGCTTTTAACTTTAACATAACTCCTGATTTAATCGGAAGACGATAATGTCTCGGCGCTAAGTTATACTTAACTTCTTCTAACAACGTGTATACGTATTATACAATAACTTATTAGCAGCCATATTGGCTTCTATAACATTCCTGAGCATTTCTGATTGATTTATTTTAGACGACTGCGCATTCATGAAAATGGTACACCTACCTTTTTATATTAAGGATACGCGATCGATTCGCAACTCCCCACTCAGAGATGCGCAGAGATATCGCGCCATGTCGCAACCAATTAGGCAAAAATCTGCGATCCTTCGCACGCAATACCAAAAGTAATGGTATTTTCCTAAAGTGCATCGTGTCAAGAGGCTCGCCGATTTCTTTCGGCCGCTGTGCTTCACGCGGATTCGCTCTGTGGTGGCGTGGCGTAGCAAGATGCTTATAACAATTTTCTCTTTGTTGGACGGCATCCTTCAGTTTCTCCATGCGGAGCGACCTGTGGCTCCAATGGGCGCCACCCTCTCTATAGGTTTGAGTCCTACAAGACCCTTTCCTCGGCTGCGCTGCAGTTGATCAGATGCAATTGGTCATTCCTGCACATCAGGGTAACGATAGAAGATAATATACAGCAGAAAAAAGAAACTTACTGATATTACATTGTACTGACTTTTCCTTATATTTTTCTAAGTTTTATAGATTTTGCGACTCTAATTATAGAAAAGGATATAGTTTGTGAAATTCTTTCTGTTACTAATTTGTAAAATATATGGAGTTTATTTGCTAGCGTTGCTAGCACTTTAATTTATTCCAAAGCACAAAGTTGCATTTAAAAATGTTCTAATCTTACATGAAATTTTGAACAAAAATATCTAGAAAATCCAAGAATTCTCAGGAAATTTTACAAAATTTAATAAACATTCTGATAACCTAGAAGAATACCTTATCATGTCTATGTAGTATAAACATGATGGGTGATTAATTTATTCTCACGGATTGAGACAAGTATATCAATCATATTTTTTATTCTTGATCTTTTGTATGCGTAGATGCTTAACGATGATTAGACAATGCGAAAACGCAATTGATAAAGTAATAGTGAAAAATAAACTGGGCAGAAGTTACAAGTACGTAGAATATTAAGGCAAGTCAGAGATGTCGGAATGCATCGACTCTGTCCCTTTTTACGTTGAGAGTATCTCATCAATTCTTTCCTATTTTACAAATCGGGAAGCTGCTTAAACTAAATAACTACAATTTTATAACGAATGAAAAAAATAAAATGAATTAAACAAGAAGAAAGCTATTGTTTTCATTAACATATAGTAAATATTTATAAATATTTATAAATATTGATAAATATTAGGATAACATTAAAATATTAAGAAAAAATATTAAGATATCATTAGATTAAATAAGAAGGAAAAAAATTAGTAAGCTTATAAATAATTACGTAGGTTATCAAGAAACAGAAATCAGGTTTGATCTAATATATTTCTCGCCGAGGAATAATATCACGTGATACAATGTCATATTAATTATTAACATGTCACGTAAGTAGTTATTTATACTCATCTGCACGATTTGCGTACCTAATGACGTTCTTTCCTCACGCAGCATATATTCGCGCATAATTTATATCATGTATCCTTTCGATAACGCTACCATCATTTACAATTTGCAAGATAGTAAATAAGTCTTCATTTAGTTCCGTTGTTTAAGTATATAATTATTTGCAGCTTAATAATTTGCGGCATAATAAGAACGACTGCGAATTGCATCGTTCTTATGCCGCAAAACTCGTGCAGCGTGTCAGGACCGTCGGGACTTTCAATTACAATAATTTCACAAACTTGGATAGTTGTAACGAAAAATCTTATAGAGACGGACACTGATAGACTTGTCTTCGATTTTTATTATTAGATTACCGATTTTTTTGTGAATCTCCTCGAGTATATCGCTAAAGTTTATACTCGAAGTATGTAAGATATCGCTAAAGTTTCATTAAAGTGTATTGAAAGTCAATTTTTTCAAAGCATTTCTCTCCCTTAATATGCTCATAAAAAATATATATCTCTTATTTTAATCTATATTGTGCATATTTAAAGTTGATCAAAATCCGAACAGAATGCTTGCCCATGTTTTCTCGTTAATACAGTAATGTATTGGATCTAGTACACTCTCATAATTCTGTATATAATTGCCGGCAATGATTTACGTATCACAAATACAACGGTTTACGGGCGCTGTCGTAACGTGGATTGGTTATAATGGATAATAATGTTATACGAAAAACTAGGTGAACTTTTGCGGACGGTACGCGTATAAATAGACGTCGACAAATAAATTAGATTTAAAAATTATTTTCAATATAGATTTATGCATCATAAAATGGATTTTGGTACAAAAATTCTTCACTAAAGTCTGAGCTCTATCCGTTGATCTATTAGATATTTATTTTTATATAATCAATTTCGTCATACTGAATTTTCTTGAGTATACGTATATATGTAATAAAAATGTAATTTATAGTTGGTGTCAACTGTATTTCTTTGGTATAATACTATAAAGATCATTATTATTTTATATACTAACATCATAGTAATAATCATGAAAATAGAACTCCTAATTATAAATTACTTTATGAAATCACATTATCACAGATAAATACTTTTCTCGTTGCAATAACATCATGAAAGTTATTTTTGTAGAAACTTTTTTTATGTAACTCAAAAATAATAATACTTTTTTTATAGCGAATTCAATTAGACACATTAATGCACACTGGTGCGTATTAAAACTAACTTAATGTAAGTGTAAAAGTTAAAAGTTTCGAATCAAAACATATAATTTCCGTTTCTATAATCGTCTTGTAAATGACTTCATATATTAATTTTTATACGTGTATTAAACATTAAGTATAAGAATTAAATTCAAATACAAGAAAAGAAAATTTTTTAAAATTTCATATGTTACTTTTTTATTATTATTATTTATTATTTATTATTATTATTGTTTATATATAGAATTAATTTATTGTTTTAAATATAATACATTTATTAATTACAACATTATGCATCGCATATTTTACAATTTTCGAAAATATACGATATCGACGGAATTCGAATCTATGACTTCTGAAGTGCTAACACGCTAATGTGAGCTATAATCGCACGTTCACTAAAATAAATATTTACATGATTATATTGAATTTTTTCGATCTTAGCATAATCGTGTAATGGATTAAACATCGCAAAGTCATTATTAGAAATATTGTTCGTATTGAATTTCTAAAATTTTATATACAAAAGAAGATTATTCCGTACTTATTAACATTTCTATAGGATTTATTATCTGGATTTAAATTTTTATCATCTACATATGCGTAATAGACATAATAAGTAATTACAATAAAAAATATATTAAACAATCCGCTATAAATTTCAATAAAATACAATAAAATAAGAAACTTCTGCCATTTCAATAAACGAACTTTAAAAAATGTAAACAGTAAACCTTTATTATTCTTTTATTATCATTTCATGGAACGTTTCGACCATACTAAGTCTTTATCAACCATATTTATAAATAAAATAAAAGCCCTTAACAATAATTTATATGAACATTAAAAACTTAGAAATTAATTTCGGTAATAGTATAAAAATAGTATGAATCGAATCATCTCATCTACAATCACAATATGTGTTACAAATTCAATCAAGTTATTGAAGTCAAATTATAAAAACGTATATAAACCGAAGAATTGGTTTAGATCTACAATTTATATACGTTTTTATAATTTCAGTATTTTTGGACTTGTTTTGATAACAATTCTTTTTCGTTTTCTAATAGTTTATCTTCTAGGTTCGTTTAATAACAATAATAATTCTAAAATAAACATTAAACCATCTTCTTTTTCTATTTCAAATGAACAATCAACACTGTTTTCTATTAGGAATAAATGGTTTATTAATTTGTCAAAAATTATTATTCCGACTGAAATATAATGCCTTTTATAGCTTCGCAATTTTTCTTTATCTTCATTTAACTTGAAGAAAAATTGTTTTGAATTCATCAAGTCCATTGAAAATAATGTAAAAAGTCTAAGCAATACTTGCATGTTAGACTTAAGAAATCGCGCAATCTCTGTTATACAGAAAATAACTTTCACGAAACTGACTAACTATTTTATCAATAAAAGACTAACTTCTTTACTCAAAATGATTAAGAATGTCATCAAAAAGAATCCAAAAATTTTATTTATGAAAGCACTGACAAAAGTAATGTTACTGTAGCAATTGACCAAGATGAATATAAACAAAAAATGTTTAATATGTTAGAAGATAGTAACACGTACACAGTAATTAATAGGAATCCAACTAGGAAGCTTACTGAATCATAATTTTATTGACGAAATGGAAGAATTGTGATTATATAAATTCAAAAATGTATAAAAAATTATATTGCAGTGATGGAATCTTTCCAGAAGTCCAGAACCTACTTCCTAAGATTCTCAAAGAAAGGAGCCTTTTTAGAATTATTATTTCGTCTATTGATAATCCTCTATATTTATTGGCCTCATTTTTGCACATTATCAAAGACAATGTTCTTAAATCATATAGTCACATTGATAACAGTTTCAAATTGGTTGAAAAACTTAATGATTTCTATTTAAATAATAATTATTCGTTGATTTCTCTTGATGCAATATCATTGTTTACCAACATTTCTTTTTAGATTTGATTATAAAAAGTGTTTCAGATAGGTGGCATTTTATTACACGTGGTTGTTGTATTCCAAAAGAGGAATTTCTTAAAGCTTTACGATTAGTGTTAGAGTCTACTTTTTTACTTTTGATGACAGAATTTACATTCAGAAATTTGGAACACCCATGGGTTCTCCATTATCTCCCATCATTGCAGATTTGGTTATGGAAGATTTAGAAAACAAAGCTTTGGAGAAATTTGAATTGAATTACTTTTTTATTTTAGATATGTAGACGATATCACGACTGCGATTCCTAATCACTTAATTGAAGAATTTTTAGAGGTATTTAACTCTTTTCAAGGTTGCAGTTTTCTTTGGTGGTGATCGGTTGAATTTTTTGGACATGATGATAATTAATGCGAACAGAAAATTAGAATTTAATCTTTATCATAAATTAACTTTTTCGGGAAAGTTCTCAATTTTTGTCTCTTTATCCTCTTTCATAAAAAAGAGGTGTTCTTATAAACATGGTGGACAGAACTTTTTTACAATCTCATCCAAAATACCGTAGAGATAATTTTTATTTTATTATTAAGACATTTTTGGACGACTACCCTATTAATTTTATTTTTGACACGATCAAGGTCTCGATTTACGATTTACAATTAAGGTCTCTTTTAAAACATAGGACGCTTAAACAAACAGATAAATCTAACATTGACAATAAAACAACTTCGTGATTTACCATCCCATTTTTGCCTTGTATTTATGACAAATTTAAGAGCAAAATCTCATTAAAAAATCTCAATGTCAAATTATTTTTTTTTTTTAATTTGAATAAACTTGAATTATTAAAGCACAAAAAGTTCTTCCTCACGAATCGAAGAAGAATGTGGTTTACAAGATTAATTGTAAAAATTGCAATCCTTCTCTGTGGAACAGACGAACTAAATTAAAGACTAGAATTAATGAACATAAAAATGACATTAATAAAAAGAGCGGTAATTAATAAAAGAGCTTGTCTGTTATTTTTGAACATAAATTACAATTTGAACATGATTTTGATTAAATGGACACAAAAATTTTAGATAATGAGAGATATATTGGTAAAAGATTAGTGTCTGAAATGTTTAATATCAAAATGCAAGACAATAACTTAAATTTGAAATCAGACACGGAGTTCTTGCACTATGCTTATACGAATATACTTAATAAATTTTAATTCTTTTGATTGATAACTTAAACTATCTATATTATTTTTCAATTCGACGACTTCTAGCAATGTTGCTTCCTTTCTTATAATATTTATTTCTAATGTTCTTTTACATAAGCTGACTCTGCTTTTGACACTGCAAACATTATGTTCTTACAAGAAATTTAATTTGATTTTATTTGTTTTTGTCAATTTTAATTTATTTAATTTATATTATTGTGCAGTTATGATGTGCAATAAGTCTCCATAAATTTTTGTTATTCTTTCTTTTTAGTAACTTTTAGTAACTATTCTTTTTAATGATATTATTTCTTATTCAGCTCGCACTTAGTTAATCAACTAAGGTTGGTTATACACACTTGGTTATACACATGGTTATACACACTTCAAATATGGTAATCTGTGAGACTTGCTTGCTGCACTCGATTTCTTTGATGTTATAAACATTGATTGTTATTAATTATTGCTATGGATTGGAAACTGCTGAGTATGACTTGAATATACAATAGCTGAAACGTTCAATTTTTATATTATATAATAGAAATATATATGTATATGATAATCGCATCAATTATCACCAATTATATTAAGGCTCTTAATTCTTCGTTTTTTATTCTATTTTTTATTTATTATAATCCACATAGAAAATTATGTTATCCACATAGAAAATTACAAATTATATTAACTTTACATACAATATATATTTTTGGAATTCCATTGAACATCGAATTTCACATACAAAATGTGAAATATAAAGTGAAAATATAAAGGCGAGCAGATTTAGCCTCTTTGCTTTGCTCCAGTGTTGCCAGATATTTTTCAGTAGCCGAATGGTGGTGCTCAAATTTCCAAAGTAACCGATTTTGAAATTGAACCTAAAGTAGCCAATCCAAATTTTTAATAAATTTGAACATAAAATATACATTTTTAATAATAAGATTGGAATACACTTTTTATTATACATTGGCTTGTATATATTATCATGCTCGTGCGACTGACTCGCGAAGTTGCACTTGCGAGCGCATATGCGCACTTCCGAATCGTGAAACTAAAAGAATACACGTTTCAGAAACAAAGAATAAAGAACTTTTATTAGTGAACACAGAACACAATACAGAGCAAATACGGTGAATATAGAATACGGCGACAGTTCCATCACGAAATCTGTGAACCTGACCTCACTTTTTTAATACTTGGAAAAAATAAGTAGAATTTTGATTGCTTTCCGAAGAGTTCTAGAATTCTCTTTCAATTTTAAAAACATTTTTGTTGATTAAAGCGGTGAAAACACCATTTAAAGTATGGGAGACTAACTTCATGATTCTGAAACTTTGAATAATTATAACTTCTTTATGGTTCATTTTACATAACACTTGATCCATATAGGAAAATCGATTTGGGAGGAGGAACTACTAAAACTCTCAAGAAACATCGGATTTTTTTAACAAAAATTTATAGAAAAAAAGATTTTAGATTTCCAGAATTTTGTCATAAGTTCTGATAGTCTCTCAAAGAGTTCTAACTACCCTTAATAATCAAATAAGACTGCAAACAAGAAAGTTTTACCATCTTGAAGTAGAGAAATTCGGAATCTGAAACTTCAAACTTCTAGAATTTTTTAGATATTGATTGACTAGCGCATCAGTTATTAAGAATAATCGTCACAATTCTTCAGGAAGCTAACAGAACTCTTAACAAAATTATGGATTTCTAAAAAAAATTTTTTTTTAAATTTTTTTTGAAAAATTTTTTTCAGAAATCGAATTCTAGATCTTTTTAGATAATGGCATTTTTCAGCATCGATTATCAAGGAGATGCTAAATCGATTATCAAATTTGATCGAGGTCGATAGTACAGACTTTTTAAATTCCATATTTGATAATAGTGACATCTTTCATTTCTTATATTATATTATAATTGCTTTTCATTTACATCGATTCTCAGATAATTCTCACTTGTGACGTCATAACTCAGTTGAATATGTGTTTATTTTGCATTCTGACAAAAGAGATTCTGAGATTCAATTGAGTTTTTACCCATAATCTGTATAAGATCAAGATCATGTAAGTTTCGTAAACTCATTTCAAAGTAAGATTATGAACCTGTGTTGACATGTGATAATTGTTTATCAAAATAAGCAAGTAGAGACGTCATTAATCTAAGTATAAAATACTCAGCTCACTTTCAGTTTCACTTGTGTAAATGGAAAGCAACTAATATATCGTTCTATCTTACTCAACGCATACATCTATCCTTATCTAACATATTAGATGTACAACTTTGCTTCCGCCGTTTTTGCTATAGATGGCTTTAGCGATAAGTGATGGTCGAAATAAATAGATCATAGACGTCATACAATAAACTTAGGCATCTGTCAACATAACCCCATAGAAACATTAATCGATTTGTGTCTGCATCATAAAGTTATTCTCGATTGAAAATGTCAATTTACGAGCCAAATTCTCGTCATTTACGGGAGGTTTTAATTTTTTGCTTCAATATGAAGAAATCTGCGGCTGAGGCTCATCGAATGCTCTCAAATACTTATGGT
>Ga0157364_1002461_pt1 | contig 17249 bp, 6 predicted proteins | sample AttsexASBM2_FD_111476 | JGI IMG/M metagenome (GOLD analysis project Ga0157364, IMG submission 111476) | Fungus gardens microbial communities from leaf cutter ant in Ribeirão Preto, State of São Paulo, Brazil - Atta sexdens ASBM2 | ecosystem: Host-associated > Fungi > Mycelium > Unclassified ... | reverse complement strand
AACATGATGTAATTTTAAATTTTACTATATTACTGATATTGATATAAACGCTAAGAGTTTTAATTTTTATGTTGATATTAATATTAATACAGGGAAAATTATATAAACATCATAAATTAAGTTAAATGCATCTGAAATGAAGCCTGAACTCCGAACAAAGTCTTCAGAGATCGCTGTTTTTTCAGCGCATCGACATATACTGTCACATCAATATCTCACGCAATTTATAATACACGCAGGTTCGTGTCGCACGTTCGTGTTAAATTTCGTATAACAAATTCGTCGCGATAAAACGTCTAAGTCTAATTCTAAGAATTCGACATTATTTGTTCGTGCAAATTACATGTTTGTGAATTATTATTTCGTAAGTACAAGTTGCAAAACTTTCATTTCTCGATTTTTCAAGCCATGTTGTTACAATTTGACAGCTTGAGACATGTTACACTAAGAAATGGTAAAAAACATATACACAATTCCTGGTTGTTGAAATTTTTGGTTGTTCTCGGCATAAACTCCACCTCACAGATACATATTAATGCGTATATTTTAATTTTCGAATTTGTGAAAGAGAAAAAAGTATTTGTTATACAAAAATGTATGATTTAGTTATTGCTAATATAGATGATTTTAGGATCCCTTTAAAGTCAAAAAGGCAAAAAGTTTTGACAATCAGTTTAAGTTTAAATGTAGGACATTCAAAAACTGATTGATATAATGTTAAAACTTTTTACAGCATTGCTCATTATACTTAAGCTTTCTACGCAATTATTTTAATATTTAATAATCTAACATAATTATTTTTAAAGCAATAAAATCCTCTTAGATAATATTCAAACATTTCGTTTTTCTTCTTTTAATCATGCTCCTACAGTGTGCATATTTTTATTTACATATAGAATTACTCTCAATGTTTTATATAAAGTTAATTTATGAAAAACGATGAAACGTTATAAATATTATGAAAACATTTTTAAACAGTTTACAAACATAAAGATTCTAGTCCTATCTCTTCTTTAGCTTACAGCACACGTTAGAATCGCAGTTTTCGCCAAAAATTCAGGTGATAGAAATTATTGCTATAAAGAACATACTTATCGCATACGTGAATGTGATCGCATAAAATTTACATTTCGTGTGCATTAACCGTCTCTTTCGCCTTACACGCCCACTTTTCCTCGCCATAGAGGAAGTTGGAAATCGTGAAAAATGCGATAGCGCACACGAGGTAAAATGGTGAACAAAATTGCTAATCCATGCGGGTCAAAAATAAAGTTTTACTGTCATATGAAAAATTCACGATTATTTCTATACGAGGAAATATTCGTTGATGTTTTTAATATATTATAACGTGTCGATTAAAGAAGATATAGACATTATACGTTATAAGTTATTTAAAACACAGAAAAGTATGATATAATATGATATATGAAAATTGAACTAAAAAGGAAGGTTCCATACAATTCACAGATCGCATATATTATTTATTAATATAATTATAGTTTACAAATATTACAATTTATAAAAATATTGAATTGGCAAAGAAAATCTTTAAAAATTTCATTTAAAAAAAAATAAGAGACAAAACTCTCTTTATTTTCTGTAAATTTATTTATTCAATTTATTTTATCTCTGTGCTCTCTTATATTTAAGTTGAAGATTTTGCTCACTATGCTTGCAAAGCTTGGAACTTCGCATCGTTTCAAGTAGAATGGTGCTCCTTCGCTGTCATCATCATTTTCAATTAGTCTTTAATCACCGGGTGACTGTGTTTGTTGAATGAGCACGAAGGCGAAAGGATGGTGGCGTTTTCGTCGAGCGACTTATTAGTTATTAAGTTACTTCACGTATTAATTAAACATTCGAGTAACGCCGCACAAAGCATTAGCTCCTTCCGTGCGTCTTGACGTGTTTCTCCATTTACTTTGCCTTTTCTCCGATTTCTCCTGTTAGACAGCTTCCACTTTCTGCTCCTCTCTCGTACTTTTCTTTCGCACCTACACATATACATCCCTCTCTTTTTCTCTCTTTCTGTTCTTGACAGATGGAAATGGCGATTGTTTATCATCCACCCACATCTCCTAAAGCAGCTTTTACAACTTTACGGCCGGCGTAATATTTTCCCCGCAACATGATTTAGCTAAATTGAAAAGCACATATGGTACACTCTTTATATGTTTCATGATTCGTTTCAGAAATCAAAAACATAATGTTATTCGCTCTAAATCTCAAATAGATATAGAATTTTACTTTAATTTGGACTTTTTTTATTTTTAAATTTTCAAAACATTGATTTATTAATCTTTCAACAAGATTATTTTTAGCTGCATCAATCATATTGAATATCTAATTTCTTATATGCAATTTTAGATTTTATAGAACAAAATTTATCTACAGTAATTAACATTAACATTGATAATTACAGAACAAAATTACTCTGAATATTTTTAACTCATAATTATAAATGTACTTGTTACAACAATTAGTTGCAGTGACAAAATGACAATATAATGATTCCGTTGATATCACAGAACTGTTTTGTCCTCGTCATCCGTTCCCGCGTTTCCATCATCTTCCATCATCCACCCTCGCTCCGCTCTCCGCGCTTTGCGTTCGCCAGGTTGAGCTTGAATTAGCATAACCAGAGCAGCTTTGATCAATCGCAATGGCACCTCGTTGCGCGACTATGGCCATTAGTATGCACCATTGACCGTGAGCGGCCACTGCGTAATTAGCATAATATAGCAATATCATAACGCGCGTACCGGGAAATGTGTTGGCTGCGGCGATCGTCGGCGGGATAGTGGAGGGAAAAGGGATGGGCTAGTAGGCGGCTAGGCGAAGAGGCGAGTACCAGTGTACAGGACCCCTGGGGACCCCGATTCCCGGTGATGCTCGAGCATATGCGAAGCGGTTATACCGACCGCCGTAATGAACTTGGACGTCGCCAACCCTGAAACGGAACAATCCCGGACAGTTGTGGCTTCTCAACGACAAGATTCCTGATAAATAACAAATCGGACCGCAGCACATTCAATGGCGCTGGCAAAGCCTGCGAGTTCTCGACTTGTGCTTATTTAACTCTTTATCTTACATAGAAAATCTGTGATATGTAAAATTATCGTGTCATTTGCCGTAATTCCTTTCTCCGATTAATCTAATCATCAGGTTTCTTCAACGAAAGTCAAATGAAAAGAGATAAAGAATTTGTTATTCAGAATGAGAAAAGAACAAATACATATATTTTTCAAGATTATACAAATTAACATAGAAATAAAATCATAATTTGTATTTTTGTACGAAAATACTTACATCAATTAGGACAAATGATCGTATTTTTAGTCAAAATGAATTAGTGCTTTATATATATATTTAATTAAATTTTCTTCCGAAATACATTTTTCATAAATTTTATATATTATATTATATTGTCCAATTCTGCAAATCGCGTGCTGAATCTTTTTCAGTATTGAAACATAATCATGAATAGAACTAGAGTCATATCACATATTAATTAGCAAACAATTTAGTAATTTTGATATCAATAGTTATCTTAGAGAACATTAATAATTTTGATGTTAGGAATCTTAAAAATTGTGAATAATTTATTGCAAAAAATGTTACCTTATCTATCTGAGATTCAAATCCAGATTTCCTATATACTGTGTAAGTGTTTTCTTAATTTGACCATTGAGGCTTCGGGAATATTTGTTGCAATAACCAGCACTTAATGAGAAAAATGTCTTTTTTTCAAAGAGACATGTATAAATAATTCTACTTTCGATTAAAATGGATTTTAGGCCGGTTTTTATATTTAGTTCTTATATTCAAGAATATTCAAGACCATCTTGAGGTATTACAAACTAATCACAGAACCGTATTAGCGTCTTAAGCCATTATTTAAAACGGTCTTGTAATAAGAACTATGAATACTTTTAGTGTTTAAATGTTTCAGTGTGAATTTGTATATATATTTATATACATAAAATATAATGATTCTTTTTCTCCATGGAATTATACAGTTTTGATTAAAAGTTTATTTTTTAGATATGAACATATACATTTTTCATTTCATTATTCGCACTTTATCTATATCTCCATTAATAATCATAAGACGCGTGTTTGACAAATGGATTTATTAAGCGCTATCGGTTGCGATCAGCGCGATAGGCTTTCGTGATGCACTTCGCGATAATCGCATCGTTCGTAATGGCAATTAATGTATCGCGAACATCATAAGAAAACAGCCGCGTGACGTTTCCTCGCGCGAACTGACCGTTAAGGGTGTAAAATACACGAGTAACAACGAGCGATAATCATCGCAGCAGAACAATTAACCCAGTAAATGGGAGTACCCCGCAATTATGGACCGTTGATTATCGTTGGATAATACCCAGCGCGAGTAACAGGGTGACACGGCTGTTATTATGACGAGCGATTAGCGCTATTCACATCGTCCATCGTCCGCTACGTGCGATTCACAGCATTAGTGTCTTATGAATTCGCTGATTGCATTTCTGCCTGCGTATACATATCCCGTTCGGTTACGGCCACGATGTAGATAATTTCGGCGAACTTAGTTTTCAAGACATACCTGAACTATTTTTTACAGTCGTTGCATATTCGTTATATCAACAAATGAAGATTTCTTTTTTTTTATGTACATGGCACACAATCAGAGAGAGAGAGAGAGAGAGAGAGAGAGAGAGAGAGATCGTTATTTATTTATTTTTAGCACTTTAGAATAGTTATTCTCTCAAGCTTCGAAATATAATAATATACAGCAAATGTAGAAATTACGATATAAATAAAAATTAATCTGCAAAAAATAAAAACTGAGACAGAGAGAGATTCAAACTTAAAATTACATTGGTTCTTATCTCCGATAGAAATTCGACAGAAGAAGGTAATCGATTTCAGACTCATCGAAAAGAACCTGCCATTATAAAATATTTTCCACCGATAGAGAGAAAGAGAGAGTGGAACACATCACATCCTCCGCATGCATGCCGATTATTGATTTGGGATACCGTTCGCCCATCCGGAGTAGCACTATACGTCCGTCACATTGACCGAACAAACATGATAGCCACGTTCGTTCGACCGGGACGAGGGTGGAGACGGAACCACTACACAAGAGGGAGCAACGAAGTGGGATGGGAATCGGGTTAAGATACGATATTTGCAGGGTTATTAGACGGGGGGAGGAGGGGCGGTTCCCTCGCGCTTGGTGCGCGATATCGATCGTGCATTTGCCTGATGAGTTGCGTTATGAATCCTAGTAGAAAGGTATACGGGGCGGAGGGCAGGTAGGAGGGGGAGAAGAGGGATGTTCAGCCAAGTTTGACGTGCAAAGAGCTTAATATGCCGTTGATTACGCTCGTCGCGATTCCACGGTTTTCGCTTGTACGTTCCGCCTCCATGTTCCGCACAAACCCGTTCACTCTCTCAGTCTCTTTTTACCCCCCTTTTCACGCCCCGTTCTCTCCTTTCTCTTCCTCTTTATTGTGAAATGCATAAAACCGCCGTTTCCGCAAGGCAAAACGCAGCGATGCGTAACCACCATGTGTCGTCATGGGTGTGGAGCCAATGAAACCGACGACCGATTTGTGGAACGCAACGACCCGTAAAAGCGATCTTTGATAGGATATAGCAAAACTGCTGTCGCTCGTTCGGAGAAATTCTCTCCGACTCTATTTCATTAATTCACTCTCTTTTCTTCGTTCAATGTACTGTCTTACACACTTAAATTTATAAATTTCAATTCTTCTTACATCAATTTAAAATGAAAGTACTTGTCAAGTTTTTTTTCCTTTCTCATATTACTATTGTCTATCATTAATTTTTATCATAGTTGGAAGTTAATAACGGATAATAGAATGACGATTCGAGATGTAAAATTACTGTCAGATTTAATTTAACGATTACTATAACTTTACAATAGAATTTATTAATAATTTTAGTAAAATTTATTATTTTCGATAATGTTATGCACAAATAAACTGTATTCATGTTTTCCGCACTAATGCATAGAATAAAATAATAAAAATTCTTCTTATATTCTCATTAAGTCGATTCTCATAAGTTACTAAAATTGTATTTGAAAACAAGCCTTATCATCATTGAAGCCATATTGATTCTCAAAATATAAGGATTACTCCTTATATCCACTTGAAAAGTGGAATGTTGAAACTTAATATTACATTCTCCTTAAATTTTTATACATAGTATGATCACAATTTTTTTTAAGTTTCTTTGGTTACTATGGATTTTAGTTTCCTAATTATTATATACTGTATAAAATATCATACAATATCAAAATATTTTATTAAAAAAATATGTATGAATTAAATAAAATGTTTTACTCATTTTAAAGACTTAATACGTCTTTCGAGCTTTGTATAAAAATTTTTTAATTTTTTCTTTAAATTACAATTTTACCAGTTTTCTAAAATTATGTAAATTACCGCATAAGTTATTGGCTAGATTAGGCCATTTTCATCTATAATAAACGATGAAAATATAATTTAAAATAATATTTAAAAAAAATAAAATATTCCGAATTAGAGCAAAACATGAAAAAAAGAAGATTACTTAGAGATAAATTACTTAACTTATATCGACATATAATGTCTAATATATATATTTTCGTTTTATAGTATATGTATATTGAGTAGTATACATATATATATATTTTTTTTTTTCCCGGACAACCCAATATATATATATATATATATATATTCTATTACTTTTTATCATTTTAAAGCAAAAATCTTAACTTATTGTTTTGTGATTATTACGAAGCCATCAGCATGTCGCGTAATATCGCCCATTGTTTGATTTATCTCTCTCGCAGGATATGTACTGTCCCTTGGCTACTGATCCAATGATATCGTGTTTTCATATGTCTAAACGAAAATCTCTCCGTTTCGTTTGTATCCCTCCTTCATTTCATCTGTCTTCGTAGCTCATGGAAGCAAGCCTCGTTTTCTGGGTCAAGACGCCTCAAGGTGTCTTGCGATAGTGCAGCAGTCGCAATTCCGGATGGAATTGGCCGAGTCGCGACAATAGTTCATCGTCGGGCCGCTGTAAGTGGGTTATTATAGGAAACTGTCTGTGGCGCCTCCGACACGGAAATTGCTTATGCATTAAGCAAATATAACAGAGCAAGGGGGAAAACAGAATGAAAGCAAGAGAGAGAGAGAGAGAGAAAGGGGGGAGGGGGGAATGGATTACAAAGCGCAATGTTCCAAAGAACGGATTATCATATTTCGGATATTTGCGGAATCAATCATAACATTGCTATTGGTTACTTCTTTTTTGAGTGGTAGATATATATCTTTCATAATACATACACACGCGCCCGCATATACAATAAATCCGTACTTTCTTGTAATATATGCTCACGTTTTACTTTGTTGTAATATATGCTAACATTTAACATATACGACATTATAATAGCGAGATGTATGTGATAAGTATACATTGTAATTATACTCCATGTAAGATATTACAACTGCAGTGTACTAACAATAAATTGTAGTAGGAGTATACTGTTGCATGCAAAATATACATTTCATAGCTGAGTGTCTCTTCGGATGGGCTGGCAAAAACGTACTTTCATATTACAGCATATTGCTGTAGTAAGTAATACTTATCGTACAGCGATAAGATCGTACTATATAAGGCATGCCACAATATTTGACGTTATATCTACACGTTAGTGTATACGTTAGTCAAGTGTAGTTAAAGAAAGTTTGAAACTGCTCGATTTTCTGAGTTTCTAGTTAAGGAACTCTCAAATCTAAGGAATTGGCAAGGCAAGAATCTTTATTACCTCGTCAAGATATGTTTTCATTCAACTTATGGATGGTACTCCATGATGGAGTAATTGCACGTAGCGCAGCTCATTCTACTTGTTTGAAAATGTAATGATTTCAGATGTTCTATTCTTTTCTTTTTTTTACGTGCGTATTATGTAACATAGCTTTCTCCATTGTTTTACATCGTTATTTTGTTATATTATATTACAATACAATATTATAATACAATACATACCTATTACTTAACATTATTTTATATTATATGTATATAAAAATACTATAAATGCAAAAATATATACTTATCGAGATTACTTTTTTTAGATAAAAAAAAAGTTTTAAAATATTTAAAAATTTAACCAAATACGGACAAAAAATAATTTTATTGGCTCACCAAAATAATCATAGAGAAATCTCAAGCATGCTGAATAACGCTGCAAATGATTTCGATATTTTAATAACTAGTTTGAGCGTTCTACATATTACATAATTATTTTGATAGCCTAATAAAATTACCTTCATATCTGTATCTAGCTAAATTTTTAGATACTTCAGCAAAACTGTAATAAATTTGATTCTTGTTCGATTACCATCATGAATCGAGTTAGAATTTAAAAATATCGTTAGATAACTAGAAGGAAAGGGGTGAGTCAGTGAAGTGAAGAATTTGACGTTGCATAATCACGTCCATCACTCCGAAAGATCGCTATTAATATCCTGCGGACCCATGATTACCAGCCCAGTTCATCGTGACGATATGTCATCCGTTGACCCACGCGTCAAATAAATCTCGATCGCTTGCGTCCACCACTTAGGAATTTTCAGCAGTTATCCCAGAGAAAGTCCGCGATATGGACGTGCAACGTTTGACGAGCGCTCTTCGGGAGGAGACCTTAATTACCCATCGAGGCGGCGAGCACGTGGCAATTTAAACTTCACGACCTTAACTGCTGGCACGGTTGGCGAACCAATGGCGAACAGTCGACGCGAGAGAGATGGGCGGATGGGGCAAAAAGGCGGAAGAGCGCGAGAGAGTGAGAAGTGAATAAAATTCGAGTCGCTCGAGCCGGAGCCAGTCACGCACGCCTCGCGTGTTAATCATCCTGACTTATGTGCCGGCATCGCCTGGAACAAACGACGGTGATAAACGCCCGATGCCCCGACAGAGAAACGCTCGTCCGGAGGAGGAAAGCTGGAAAAGGGGCCGCGCGCGGAATTAATATTTGTGACTGTATACACACCAGCCTAAAACGGAGCCGACCGCATCGCACGAATGGCCCGATAGTACTCGGTAGCTCGAGAGATCGTTACGAGCAGGCTGATGTACGTTTTAGTCTCGTTTCTTGGCGCGTTCTCTTTAGTTGCACTACCTTTCTTTCTTGGCTTCTTCGTTGATTTAGGGACTGTAAATCTTGCCATGGTTGAACGTGCAATTGGACGCAGGAAGACTACGTCCGGTGTGAGAATAATTGCAATTTTGAAAATGGTTATTTGGAAATTCTTACCTGGGAAATTTAAAATTACTTTAATCGATACTAAATTTATTATTTCTATAATATGTGGAATGTATTTTTTTTACCGTATATCTATTTTTAATAATATTAATTCGTAACACAAATAAGAAGGTTAATTTTCAGTTATTTTGATGCCTAATAACATTTTTGTAAATTTTTACAGTTCAAGCAAAATGTTTGCAAGATAAAGGCATAATTGAAGATAAATATGTTAACAGGTTAATGCGAGTCTAAAAATTATACACGTGAAAAACGAATACTGTACATCAATTAATTGTAATAATAATAAAAAGGATATGATATGAACCTAAAGGATATTAGTTATATGCAGCAATAATTCTAAGCGAAAAATATTTATATCGTTTATTTCGATCAGTATTATAATCGCATGCTAATTATTTGTCAGTCTTGACACAATCCTGAACTGAAGCTAGAATATGTAATAAATTCTAATTATATATTTTATATATTTATATATTTTATTTTTATCATTATTAAAATTAATTGACGCACAATATTTATTTTTTTCACGAGTATAATTTTTAAAAACGTATAAACACATTTGTCTTCAATTCAAAATGCTCATCTTTATCTTGCAAATATTATTTTGTTCGTGCAATAAGGTCAGCTTTTGTTTTCGCTGCTTATAAATAAGGACGATCTTTGAGCGTCGGAAACATTTGTTTCCTACAATTGAGAGCATGTTGGAAGTTTCAGCGCAACAACGTTAATTTTGTAGGTCGCATTAAGGGAAATAATATTACGCTCGACACCTCGTCCAACATCGAGCGGCGATCTTATTTCCGAAAAAAGATAATAGTGTCTTCGTAAAAGAAGAAAAATAAATGAAGGAAGGATCTGTAATTGTGACAAGGATGATAACATACACAGATACCGGATTGTTTGTTCTGTAAGTAAGAGCTCACGAAGTTTTTTCTTGGCTGACGTCGTTTCTGCGTTTTCAATCCGATTGTTATTGCCGATTTTTCGCGAATACGAATCTATCATTCAAAAATAGAATGCATCCAAAGAGGAAACGGAGTGACAGAGGAACGATTGCGGGGAGGAAGAGAAATCCAGAATGATGAGACGTCGAGAGGATGGAAGGACGCAGCGAGAGGAACTTCCGCTAAAGTAGCGGCTGACTTTTAACCGTACGACGAGCAGAAGTGGATGAACCTCGAAGGAAGTCGGGATCGCGAAATAACGGAAGAGGGTGAAGGAAACGGCGGAGGCGGTGAGAGGCTGCCGGATAGGCGACGAGCTGAGATTGCAGCAAGGCGGTAAATAACACGTCACTCGCCACTCCGTTTACTTTGCGCCGCCGTTGGCAGTGCTTGCGGGGAGAGAGAGAGAGGAACGAATGACGTAGCTCGCCGACAAATGTCGTCTGTGGGGGAAGAAGGTGACATTCTTCGGTGTAAATCGTATCGGCAGTAAAGGCGATCGAGACTTAATTAAAGATATCAATAATTAAATCTTTGAAATACATGAAAAGAATTGACGAAGAAAGTGTTAGTCGCGATAATACATGTTTTTAGATATAAGTTGAATTATTTTGAAAATAATGGCACAATGAGTGATTGTGAAGAAATTCAATAATTAATAAATAAATTCATTATTTCTTCATACGTAGGTATTTCATATAGTATTTTATCAGAGATGTTCTAAAGACGTCCAAAGAAGTACTTTGACCGTGATTTTACACAAAAAAATCTTAAATGATAAAAAACGCGTGTTTCTTTGATTAAAAACGCATTTATGGCAGTAGTATGTACAGAAATAATTGTAAATTCTGCAATTTTTCTAAAAAATGTCTTTCGAATATATGCTGCATGTAAGGATGATTCGATTACATTCAAAAAAACAAGTTGAACTAATTCAAATTTAAATAAGATGTATAACTGTTGGTTCATTAAAACTGAAGACATAAGAAAAATAGCGGAATTTTCAATTATTTCTACATATTTTATACTAAAAATGCATCTTGAATCGCTTCTAAGAAACATATAATCTTATTGTACTATCTTAATATAATATAATATAATATAATATCTTATATTCGTACCATCTTAAGATTCATCGATGAAAAGTTTTATAAAATTACTTTTATCGACGTAGTGTCGATACATAACTATAACAGTCATTCCGTTTGTACCACTACTCGAGATTTGTAATTGAAATTTTCGACAAGGAAATTGCGTGGCAGAAGTGTCGAAGGATGGAATATCAACTCTTCTCGAAAGCTGTCGTTATCGAGGCTTCATTTTCCACCTTTCATTTTCGAAATCGCGATGCCCTCCGATATTCCCTATAACTTCCGTCAGTCATCGTCGCGCGGCGACACGATAACGTCGCCGATGATCTACGATCAATCTCTGCTGAGAGAAGGCAAGAGGAAAGAGGCGATCTACGAACAATGACTGTAGCGCAGCAAGCATAAAACGACGGGCGCAGCCCGATGAAAGCCACTTCATGGTAATTACGCCGAGCGATCCCCTGATCATCTGGAAGGCGTTAAAGCGCAAATGAAATCAGCCGGCAGTCCGGAGAGAGGAAAAAGTGCTTGGCAATAAAGAAGGGAGGGGGAGGGTGAGAGTTCTGCATCACCCCGCAAAGAGAGAGAGAGAGAGAGAGAGAGAGAGAGAGAGAGAGCGACGAAGGATGATGGATCGGTTCACGCTGGAGTAACCGCCAACGTTCCTAACAGCCATTTCGTAATTACACCAGCAGCGATTCGTTCGCGTCTTATCTATCGAGGCCCATCAATAATCCCTCCTTTTCGTCCTTTCCACCTAGCTGCCCGTCGTCATCCCGTCGGCACGGTAAGCGTCTTTTTCCGATGCGAAACTGTTACGAGGCGTAGAGAGCGCGCTCTTTTCCCAGTTTTAAACAAAAAACGTGCAACCCCTGAAACCGATCGGTTCGCAGAGTTCAGGGGTGAGGCAGGCTTTTAGGGAATATTACATACTTTCTCGAAGGATATTAAATTCTGAGATTTATCTCGGCCCCGTCAACTTCTCGTACTCGACCGCGCGATTATCGAGTCGAGGTTGATTTCTATCTTATGTGCTCAAAGGGAATCCCGCCGGAGCCTCTTTTGAAGCTTCATATTAATATATTAGTTCTCTAGCGTACATCCGGAAAATCGCAGCGTTTGTTATCCGAACGAAAAGTGGCAAAGCCGGAAAGAGGGATATAAAACTGCAATATATGTTTATCAAATATTTATTGTATATTTGTTGAGTTTGCTGAGTACGCGATTCTGTACAAATCGTTTTATAAAGTGTTAGTAAAACATTTAAAAATTAAAAATCTTAATTACGTATATTATATAAATTGGAATACGGAAGAACTATTGTACATTTGATATGATAAATATACCTTAATCGTAGTAGTCTACTGCTACATTCACTTTGTGAGAATCTTATAATAAAAACTTTAATATAGACTTTAAATTTATAATAATAGTTTATTCAAATTAGTTATTTATTAGTTATTTATTAAAACATATACAATATTTTTGTTATAGAAAACTAAGCTAAACTTTTCAACGATTACTCAATGAGCTCGATATTTATAGACATTATTTTAGATCATCGATATTTATAGACATTTTTAGATCAATATTTATAGACTATTATTTAGTTTATTTAGTTTATTTAATCTGCCTAGAGAGAAGTACAATAGTATAGTATATATTTTTAAATGAAAACGTTATAAATGCATGAATATAATACAATTTTATTGTTAAATTATGTATTGTTCAAATATCCTACCGAATAGTTTGAATTGTATGCATGAAATCGAGCCCTCATCGCGTATTTACTGAGCTTTCAGTGTGAAGCTTCCTAATTGTGCGATCTGGTTTCACTGTTCGATCGAAGTATCGCTTTGTAAGCTGAGCAATAGAGAATTATCTGTGTGGAACTAATTCGTAGCCCCTGCAGGTATCATTTCCGATTATTGTATTTCCTAGGCAAAGCCAGATTAATACTTCTGTTTATATTTACAATCTAATCGTGGAAATATCACGAGAAACCTGACGCTACTATGACTTTAATTAAATTTAAAATATTAATTATATGACTTTGCAGAGTCTTTGCATATTTATCAAGCTTAATTGCGTAATATAATAATAAGTGATCAAGCTAATATTTTTATTCACGAGTGCAATTTTCTTTTTACATATTTGCATTATTATATCATTACACAATGCCAAAGATAATGACAAAGACATCAAATATGACTTGTTTGCTATTTCAATTATCACTTTAAGACATCGCAATCTCTTCATTTCAATTAAATAATCAGGTTAACATCTCATTTATATTTATGATCTCGCTAAAAGAGCCATGAGAAATACGACTGCAATGTTACTTCGAAAGTGACTCAACTTGAAACATTGATTATATGAAATTGCAGTCTGTGCAATGTCTTTCTTCTTTCATATCTTTGTGCTTAATATTAGAGGAAAAAATTTATCTTTTCAGTTGATAATCTTTCTTAATCTCAAGAAAGGTTTTTACTGCACGACAATTGATATCATTTTACCACTGAATATTGATTGATGAATTCTTTTATCATTGAATATTGATGCCATCGATAACACTTTATATGTTGTTTTAACTATGAAAATTTTTATCTGCAAAACATGTTGTAAGTCATCGTAGCATTTGTTAAGTACAAATTTGTATTTAACATTGTAATCTCTTTGCAATTTTTAATTCGCGTATTACCTCAGAGAAATTAAACGTGTAATACCAGTGGTTTTGCTTGTTCTATTCCTTTCTTTCATTCACTTTTAAATAGGTAGGTAGGTAAAGAGAGACTAGAGAAAAAAATATATTTATTTTTTAAAAAGGCACATTTAATTGTCCATGGAGAAAATGATCCGAAAAAGTTAAAAATTTTCCTTAAAGCTTTATAAAGCTTTTTCAATGTTCGCTTTGTTTACTTAAAAATTAAAATTAATCTCGGGTTTATACTTATTTGCTAAGATTAATTTGATATTAACGAATTCCTCGATGTTGCCTGTAGTAATTAATAAATAAATAGATTAGAGGAGAAAATAAATTACCTGATCACAAAGAATACGCGATGTCATTCTAATTGTCACCTTAACTGTCACCTTAACTGTCACCTTAATTGTCACCTCTGAAACCCCCCGCACATACCCGGATCTCGTATCTTTCACGCGCTTATTACAGTGACATTGGCCAAATTTCGAATGATTAATTGTCTCTTAACAGTTGTTTCTCAGAACAATTTTTAGGGTGCAAAAAAGACCCGGATATCAATTGAAACTATTTGAGGCTTAATAACATTGATGAATTTTGAAAGAAATCGTTACTGAATTCGCGTGATCCAAATTAATCTTTCCAATATTCACATGCAATAATATATTTCGATAAGTTAGCATATGTTTCAATGTGAAGTCTATTAATGTATATGAGTTCAAAGAAATCAAAGAGATATCTATACAAGGACCAACATAGGAGATTGAAAATTAAGACTTTTGAAATTAAATAATTGGATAATTTATAATGATATATGATGCATAATAATGATGCATAAAGAAATCTCCATGAGAAGTATATTTGAATTATAAAGTAATTTCAAGAGAGTAGATTATTTTTAATTTCTCACATTTATTATGAGTAATGAAATTTCACTTGTAGCTACATTCATATCGGCGTTAAAATTTTGTTTTATCCGCGATCCGAGACAGTTGGTTCGTTACTGGAGACAAAAGGCATCTCCAGCCCTTCGCTCTTCCGCCACTGCACACGAGTGTGCTAATTATAATTCAATTTGCCCGTACGGATTTCGTTACCATCAGTCACGGGATGGTCCTCCATTCGCCACGCTCTTTCAATCGTAGCAACGTTTTGTTTCGTTATAACGAGTATCCTTCCTCCCATTTTCCTTTTTCCGCGGCGGCATATCCAATTTCTGCCGGATATTATTAGTATCGACATTTTCTACTGGGATATAATAGACATTGTGCGTTCCGCAGAACGCGTGAGGGAGGAGAAACGCTCTGAAAAATTCCTTTCTCTTCACAGAATTTTTCTTTTTTTAGATTTATACTTATTATGAAATTCTCCTCGCGCGTTATCCAATCGTAATGTCGAAATGTGCAGCATTAATAATAGCAACATAATGCAAACAGACGTAGCTGAAAATTTATTCTATGTGCAAGAAAGTTTCGCCAGATTTCTCTCTGGGTGATAGCAATACAATTGTTTTGAATTAATTTTATTATTACGCTTGGCTGGATGTTTTCGGTGTTTAAAATTCAATTCTTATTCGGTATAAATTCATTTAATAAACGTTTATTTTGTTACGATTTTTATTTTTGATCGGCTAAGAGAATAAATATTTTACAAGAATAAAATTTTCTTGAGAAGAAATTGTTCATAATACATATATATTTTAGATGTTCGTTTATTTGAATATCTTCTTTAATTATACGTTAGTTTTAGATAAGTTTTGATGGTATAATATTTTTGAAAGTTTCTGTTTAAACACATATTATACAAAATTTTCTACTTATCTTTTTTCGTTGCTCTTCTGGTTGAATGTTATGTAATATGCCATGTCTACCCATGCTAACTTATACATTGTGCCCCAGGATTACCGCGTCGTTGCTTATCTGTGCTCTCCAGCTGCATGTTGGCACGCCACAACGACGAGGATATTTGTCTTCGGAGATATACACGTTTCAATTTATTGTACCGTGCAGGATGTCCTGAAAAGTGAATACTAGTAACAGAATCATATTCTATCTACCATTTAATTTGAAAACATGGAAATTAGTTAAATCAAATGATTTTACATATTTGCAATTTAATATATAGGGATGCCGATAAGAGAAAATTCTAATTTCATCTCTTTGTATTTTGAGGCGTACGTACATTGTATTTAGATAAAAATTTAGATTAAAATAATAATGTTAATGATGTTACTATATTCTTAAGTTCACTGGTTCTACTATTGATATGATGCATACGAAGTGACTAGGAAAGTTGCCAGTCAATGGGACAAATAAATCCGGTTTGCGTCCGAATTGACCGTGAATATCCGAGAGTCGATCGTGCGTATAAGAACGTCAATGAGGGGAACGAAAGGAATCTGTATGTCGAGGGTCGAAGGAGTCAGGGAAACCCGGAGGAAGGTGATTTCGTCGTGCGAGCACCGAAGGGTTCGATAACGAAGATGATTGGGAGTGCGATTGGTGGCGACGATAACTGCGTTAACAGGGTAATAATAACCAATCTCGAGGCGATTTCCTCCCGACCCGACCAATCAGAAGACGCGTCCCCATTTCCGGAGCAGGGACCGTTCCTCTCTTTCCTCGTCTCGGACTTCACCCTTCCAACGGTAATCGAATTTTTGAGCAGCTCGTTTTCAAATCCCGAGAGCCATTCGCCGCGCCGACGTCGACATCGACGTCGCCGTCATCGCTGTCGCCGCTGCATTTCCGTCGTCGTCTCTTTGTGCGACACTCGTAAGTTTACTCTTGTCCCCTTCCGGTTGCACTCAAGAATACCCCGATTCTTCTGCCTTGTCCCTCGTTTTGTGTGGCGCCCTTTCTCTCTCTCTCTCTCTCTCTCTCTCTCTCTTTCTGCCTCCCCCTCTTTCTCTTATTGAAACGACTACCTGGTGCGTTGGGGCGGAATGACATCGGGGAATCTTCGCCGGCGCTCTTTTCTCGCGTTTGCTCGTAATAACGATCTTTTTTACGACAGCGATTCTTCATCTTCGTCTGCTCTCTCTTTTTCCCTATCTGCACACCCTACAGACCGTGCGAGTGGCTGTCGGTGCCAAATTTCAATCAAACTTGGCCGAATTTCAGAACTTCCGCTACGAGTAGCGATACGACATATCATCTCATTGGTTTCAGGTGATTTTT
>Ga0157364_1002460_pt1 | contig 17250 bp, 7 predicted proteins | sample AttsexASBM2_FD_111476 | JGI IMG/M metagenome (GOLD analysis project Ga0157364, IMG submission 111476) | Fungus gardens microbial communities from leaf cutter ant in Ribeirão Preto, State of São Paulo, Brazil - Atta sexdens ASBM2 | ecosystem: Host-associated > Fungi > Mycelium > Unclassified ... | reverse complement strand
TTAACATTAAGTTTACATTAGAGGTTAACATTAAGTTTACATTAGTCAAGATAAGTAGAGGAAAGTAAAAATAACGGACTTTAAGGATGTTTTGTATGTATAATTGTAGCAAAAGTTCCTGAAATTCGATTTTGACGAATATGTGCTGTTTTCATATGGTTTGAATAATAAAGATTGTATTATACAGAATCTTATCATTTACTTATAACTAAAATGCAGAAATGTACTTTTGAATTTCTTCTTTGCTAATTATTTCTAAAAAAAATAAAAAATTTTTGACAGTATCTCAAATCTAATCTTAAAATTTTTATATTTTAAACTTTATAACTTTTATAACTTCAAGTTGCTTCACAGTAAATCGATTTCGGATTTTGTTATAAGTGTCTGAACATGTAAGAATAATCTGTATGTAAGAATAATCTGTAAAATTTTTGTAAAATTTTTAATATTTTAAAAATAGGTATTAAACATCCTTTTTGGATATTTTGATAATACGTTTTATTTTTCTTTTTCTGCAGAATAAGATTGTAAATGTTGCTCGAAAAATATAAATCTTCTTTTGTCAAAAAAGAAGATATAACAGAAATTATTGAATGCATTTGTAATTCAGTCAATTTTAAATTGTCGTCCATGTTCACTGCATGAATTCACTGCGAATCCGTTCCGTTACTAAAACCACATAGAGTGTATTAGAGAAATGGAATACACCCCTAGAAAAGAAAACCGGAAAAAAGAATTGATTCGAACGCCGCAGCTAACGCTTGCAACGCCACATGCTGCCATGTACTATTGCTCTTTGACAAAGTGGATATAAACTACATAGCAATATCCACTTTTCTTAAGGTTCATATTTGATTTATATAATTGTGCTACATATAGCCTATATAAACCATGCTATATATAAACCAAATATCAATTTATTATTTTCAACCTTGAAAAGGGAACGATGTAGAAAAGATGATATGCTATGTAATTTACTATCCACTTTGTCAGAGGGCAATAGTGCGTGGCAGCATTTTGCGGTTACAAGTTTTGGGCCGTCATGTCCTCTCTCAGGTTTCTCTCTGATATCATAGAACGAAAGCGACATCTCGTTCGAATTCAGATGACCACGCTGTTTGCCTCGTTCACATAAATTCGGTCTCCTCTTCTCTACATTCCAAAGTAAGTGTATATGAGTAATTAGAGTTACTATATAATGAGATTTGAAACAACAAATCGAAAGGATGCCATTGCTGAGATCTCGTTTACACTTAGGGCCAATTGTTCCACTTTTTGGTAAATTTTACCTGTTAGGTAAATCTAGCAACCGCGCATGTAATTGGGTAATTTTTTCTTTCTATTTATCCAACAGGTAAAATTTACCAAAGATGGTGGAACAACCGAGCCTTACACGTATAGAGGACATTACACGACTTACGTTTTCACTAATACGTACACCGGCAGGAATGGTGTCCTCTGGCATTGGCGTCCTTTGACGCGCGGCATTATATACCGAAACGCACACATGTTAACGTTGTTAATACGTGTTACATGGTAACTGAAAACGCGGAGGTGGCAAGGAGCGCGAAGGGAAAAAGTAGTGCTCTGATATTCTGTCCTTAGCGCAAAGCACATGATTAAGAGAGAAAGCATAATTGGACATGATGTCAGCTCGCGGTATCCTTTTGCTGTCTCACACATTTGTTATTTGTACGAGTGAGATATCTCTGTGTCTCTCGCTTGTTAATAATAATACTTTTATTAAGCACAAAATGTTATAATTATGCATAAAAGTTTTTAATACTGTAAAAAATTTCTGTGCATAATTATAACATTACGTGTAATTTTGAGACTTATTGTAATAATTTTGTATTATATTTATAAATTTGCAATATGCAAATGAAATTAATATTTTGTAGCAAGATCACAGAGGTAAATTTATAGTTAAATATTATAAGAATATATAATAAGAACATATTATAAGAACATATAATAAAATAATTAAAAAAAAATATGATATAATATATACATATTTTTTATGAATTCAAATTTTACAATATAAACACACGAATTCACTAACCGCACTCAGGACCAATCCCGAGGTGAATCGATTTTGTCTTGAGTCTCATTATAGTGACTCTATGAGTAACGAGTAGTGTTCCTCTAATCAGAGCAGGTATATTCTGAATCGGATTAGTTTAGCTTATTTTTTTCCAAACTCATCAGCCGTCAAACTCAGCTACTGGCTTCTATTGGTTATAAATTTTGACAACCGATAGGTTCGGAACACTTCTTGGTTTAATTACAGAACTGTCAACATCTAAGGGAAAAAATAAGCTAAGTTAATTTGATTTGGAATACATCCAGAGCTTATACTACTAGATGGGAAATACGGACGTCGAACAAGATAGATAGAAAATGTATTTCTATCCTCTTCTATCCTCTTTTGGCACATGCGCAGAAAGAAGAAAAGTTACTGAACAGGACAGAAATATACATCTTCTGTCTCTCGTAGCGTATTTGATTTATTGACTTGACTCGATTCCGAGATTTATTCTTTTTAGCTGCATTTCTTGCACAATTTAGCTCTTCTTTTGCAGCTAAACAGAACAGATCATTGATTCGGGTCAGTAAATTGAATACGCCATCAGTCTTGCTTACACTTTCCATTCATTGCTTGGATAGGTCTTTCCCTTTTTAGTATAAGCTCTATGAATCAGAATCTGGCCACTTGAAGTGGCAGTCATTTTTCATCAAAATTCATGCGAGAGAGAAAAATCATGCTATGACTATCTCATTTCATTTCACAGTGGCGTCGTAAATTGCAACTCTATAGAGACGTTCTATAAACTTCATTTTGACGAACATTCTGACACGTTCGAGCAACTGGCGATTAAAATTAAAAAAATTTTTAAATTTAGTAGTAATATCTAATCATAAATATTGCAACAGCAAGTTCATGCATTACATTTAAAGTAAAAGCATAATGTATTTTTATTATGCATTTAAATGGAATGGATAAAAAATGTTGGACCAAACAGGAGAGAAGGTGATCAGACTCTGATTAAAAGAATACTAGTATTGTTCGTTTTGTCTCTCGGGAGCTGTTCAGGGTCGTTCCGAACCGTACTTGAAATATAGGATTCACACTACGAGCCGTTATACGACATCTGACATTCTTTGTTATGATGAATGTCGAACGTCATATGACGGATGTCGTACATAACGAATCCTACATTTCAAGTAGCTGGATTAGAATCCCTCTAATCTATAATCCATTTTACATAAACTTGTATAGCCGCATAACCATATACATAAAGAAAATTATCCAATCATACTTTTATCATAAGGGTAAACGTAAAATACGATTGGATGATTTTCTTTATGCATATGTTTATGTTACGTAAGTTTATGCGGAATGGCCCTAAGAGTCAAGTCATGAGGAGCACAAATCTCCTGATTGATTATTGGATTTCGAGTCCCTTTCAATCATTTACCGAACTTTCGATGTAGTGAATCTGTAAATTGGTGTGAGTAACTGTTCATGATGTAGAAGGCGTGAACGCGAAATCGGACTATCAACTGTCAACTATGGTGGAATTGCTGTTTCCGGTACTAGACACCCGGTAATGGCGTTCTTCCGCTCTTGTATCTTAACTCTTCCTAGAGAAATTCTACGCTGGATTCATTCGGAGCGAGCAACTCTCGAGAGACAAAACGAACAATGCTTATATAAGAGGAATTTCGTCATTCGAACCTTGTCGCCTACTGAACATTACCAATACCAATTTATAAATCTGATTTTGACTTTTCAAAGCCTAGTTTGGTCTCCTGTTCTCTATTCTCCATGAGTGAAAGACAGATAAGTGGATGCAGAGAGAATTGAGTGAAGCGGATTCACCCGGAAGCCGCCATTTGTACCGTTGAAGTAAATAGGAGATATGATAGGAGCGTAATGGAACATACGATGCTGCACACACTAGTATTGTACTGCACCAGTATTGTGTGTATGACATATGTGTACATACACACACATGTCCTTTTGCGGAAATGCACTATAAATGACGAAATCAATCAGAGAAGAGGAACACTTTCCACTCCATTCTTCCTTGATTCTCTTTGAATGGATAAACATTCTTTCTCTGTTTACTAAGTCTGATTGGTTGGAATAGTACTGTTGGATCAATAATAACTAAGTTTAGTAAAGAGAAAGAACGTTCATTCATTTATCTGTCTCTCACTCTACTCGCGTTTTTACTTTCACCATGGGCCATCGGTAATTCATTCTATATGTCGATGGTTTTAAATAGAGTCCTTATAACAGAGTCTATGCTGATGCAGAGACAATGCTGATTGAATAGTTAATTGACGCTATCGTTAACTAGCGACGTCAATGGCAAGGATAATCCTGGAAGAAAGCGCGGCTCTCATTGACTGCCATTAACGATAATTGTCGATAAAATGTTTAGAGAATCCCGCAATAGCATAAATTAGTATACATATTATACAGATATATCATTATATTGATGATTGCAAAACATATTAATACGCTGTCAGACATATTTTTGCTCGCTTGTACAATTCTATTCTACTGTATCTTTCATCTTGAATCATTTAAATAGTTTGAATTCAATTCTTTTGTCACGTATAACAGCAGACATTTGAATTGCGCGGCAAACACGGCGATACATTTCCGATTTTGACTGTTAATGGCGGACAGGCATGCGCGCAAATGCGGTGTCTAGATTCTTTTATAGGGACTCTAGTTTTAAAGCAATCTCATTTTATTTTATCCAAATTTTCTTTATTTACCAATGACTGCGATCAGCAGGGTATCAATCATGAAACTTTATCTCTAGAATGGAAAGTGAAAAGTGAAAAATTTTTCCATTAATTTCAATGGTGAAAATTTTCACTTTTCACTTTTCATCCTATAAAGTTTCATGTTTGATATCCAGAATGTTTACTTTGCAACTGTTTTCTTCGCGCTGATTGAATTATGCTTTTAGATTAAGAGAAATGATCCAATTTCAGCAGAGAATCATAAAACGGTTGCAAAATTGTTGTGTTCTGCTAAACGCAGCCAATGGCATGTGAGAAACTTCAACGCGTCATTTATCACTTATGACGTCACTATTTCAATATGGCCGCGGCGACTAATCGAAACTTTAGGTCCTACGCGTAATGAAGGAAAAATAAAATAAATATTAAGATATTAACATATCAGAAACGTAATATTCCAGTGTCTGATAGGTTGAAATTTTAATACTTATTTCTGTTTTTTAATATTTCTTCTATTATGCAACTTCTTATTCGTCAGCGATTTGGTAATTTATGTAGGCTATTTTGTGTGTGCATTTACATGAGCAGACTCTTCTTTCTAGGAACGTTAGTAGCAAAAAATATCGCGTACGATTCGAAAGAGATCTAGAGAGAAAGATAGATATAGAGAAAGAGCCAAGAAGGAGAGAGTAGGTGAAGGCGAAGAGCGAGACAGAAGAGTGCGTGCAGCGTGATATAGTATAGGGTGTGAGACAGACGCGAGCGGCGAGAGTGACCGGCGGGCGTGACGGTTGCAGTCGCGCGTTTTTTCATAGTCGCGAATTGTGAAATAATCGTCAGCAAAACGGCTGCGGGTAAAAAGTCGGCCAAGAAGATGGCGGATTCCGAGGAACTGGAGGTGAGTGGGTGCGCGTTATAAAGGGAGCAGGTGCACAGCTGCACGAGAGAAACGCTGTACATACTACGGCTTTCTCATCATGTGAGGATTCCGCGTCGCGTTGTCTGGTATCGCGCGTCAATTTCCGAGATTATCTGAGAGGAAATGATTCGATTGATCTTCTCTGCAGCAAATTAACCGAGTTCGCGTCGCTAAAGGAGTCGGTTTAATTTTCTACTATCCAGCTTATTTTAATCCCTTCCAGTCCCTTCGCGCTGTGTTGCAGCCCCCGTGCCGTGCCTAATTCCGTGGATGCGTGCTTCGTGCTATGCACGCCCTCGGTGCGTGCCGGGTCGACTTTGTTCGCTGGCGCGTGTTCTGCGAGTTGTCGGACAGTTGGTGTCTGTTAACGATTACGCAGTGCGAAACTGCTGCGGATTTACTTCACGCTGGATCAGGGACATTACTGGTAGATCGCACTGACAGGGGCGACGGGCACAATCCTGGGAATTCGGGAGATCCGCGGCTCCGGCGGTTCACAACGTATTCGCGCGTGGAGATACAATGGGTAACCTCTAATTTAACCGTCCGTTTTTCTACGGCGTTTCGCTGGAATGGAATGAAACATTGTTATTTTGGATTTCGTTCGCGTGACATTGCGACTGTCGCAATACTTGCGTGACGTCGTGTTATTTTTGTGACACTAGCTATTATTTTTGTAATGTAAATACCTAAGTGAGTTGGACATGTGCACAGTGAGATACTCTTTTGTGATTGGCTCATTTAAAGTACTAAAAAAAAAAATTTCTAATGTATACATTCTGTGACAATTTTTGTTGAGAAGAAGTACTTGTTGATTTGTAGTAACGTTTTCAACACATACATTATAATTTGTCACCACCATTCGTGAAAGATTATACTAGGAGGACATAAGGGGAAATGGATGTTCTGATTGCAGAGTATGGTATTAAGTTTTCGAGTGTCTGAGCTTCAGATGCTTCTTGGTTTCGCCGGTAGAAATAAGTCCGGCAGAAAGAACGAGTTGCAAGCTCGTGCATTGGAATTATTGCGCTTAAGATCACACCCAGCTATCCGGCTTAAAATACGTGAATTGTATAAAACAATACAGTAAGTGGAAAACTGCAAGTGGAAAGTCTGTACATTGCTTTTTTTTACAAGTTATATACATAGTTCTGGTTATTTCAATATGGATACTTCAATGTTCCCAAAGAAATTAACAGAGTAGCTGAGTTCGGTTTTGCAAATCAGAGGCATCTGTATCATTATTCTGTCATAATCATTATTCTGTAATAATCTTATGTTTATTACCGAATTTGATGAACAAAAATGGGATGAGTATGTCTTCGATTTGCAAAAAAAATATAGCTAATAAGTGAAATAAAGAAGAATCAGTCGTCATATTGAAAAAATACACTTTAGATTATTTTTGTTGTTCCAAGTACAGAAGGAAATCTTTTTTTCTAGGGCAGATCAAATGGCAACACATCAAATGTATGGGCAAACTGGTAGTTCCTCTGAGCCACAAATTGACCAAAATATGCATAATCGAAATTATTATTCAACAAGGTATTTTTATTGCTCATTGATACACTTTTACTTATATATATATATTTCAAAATGAAAATATATCTAATAAAAATATATATTTTATCAAGGCAAGCGATTAGCCAACAACAACAGCAACAAGCATCAATTTCTGCTGGGAAAGAATTAACTCCTGCGCATCAAGCATCCTTACCTCAAGCACCTAGGACCAATCCAGTATATCAGTCAACTGGTTACTCTAGTGTAACCCCACAGGTAAGCAAAAGTTTATTATTCCTTTAATTTACATGAAAATTTGATATTAGAAATGAATTTCCTTGTTATATAATTCATAAGAAATAAAGATTTATTTTTTGCTATTTATGAATTATATTAGAGATATTTTAAATAGACAAACATTAATGAAAGACTATTAAATGTAATGCGCAGTTAATTACATTAATGTGTAATCAGATTTGCAATAAAAGTTGTACTTACTTCATACTTTTACTTCATATTTCGTACTCCACATGAAAAATCAAAAGTTTTTGCATCATTCGAGCTATTTTCAGCGATTAAAAGGATTGATTCCACATTATTTCTCATTTTAATGTATACATGGATAAGCAATCTTCTTAATCTTCTATGATTAAGGCAAGCTTCTTCATTAGTTACTACGATAACTGATATGTTGTTGGTTTTGTTATTGCATATACTTAGCTAGTAGCTGGAGAAACTTGTTTTAATTATGGGGTTAAGATTCCTGAGTAGTCGCGACGGCCATGTTGGAATCGTGATGTCAGAAGCGAGGCATGACATGTTAATTTATGCTGCAAGCTATTTGTAAATAAAGACAATTTGGATAAATTTAAATGACAAGATTGCTTTAATCATAATCACCTGTTTCATTTAGTATCTCCCAGACCTTGACCTTTAATTATTTCTCTAAGTATTTTTAACAACTAATTACAATTATTTTTAACAACTAATTTGTACTGTTAGATGATTCCATAATTTTAAAAATGGACAGAAACTGTTCTTTTTTCTTTTAATAATCAGTAAATGGTTGTAAAAGACAGATAAAGTGAGTCTAATTTTGGGCAGAAATGAATTAAATATATGCTTTTACGTATCAAATTCCAGGATAATTATCATTTTTGCCTACTTTTAAGACTTTCATAAGTAGTCACATTTTCATAATTAAACAAATAACGAAATGACATGCAGCAAAAATTTTGTTGTAAAAACGTCATTTTTCCACATCTAGAAGTTCAGCCATTTATCGTGGCGAGGCGCTGTAACACGCACGCACGCACGCACGTACGCAAAAGCACGAGCCTATGTATATGTGCTTGCTTTCGGCACGCCGAGAGCACATATACATGGGTTCGTGCTTGTGTATGTGGCTACCGATTTCAAGTCAAGCCACTGATTTTGAATCGCATGCTGATTACTCAGAAGCCTTAAGAAGATTGCTTACTGATAGGAATGAGAAATAATGCGGAATCTATGACTGCGTTTATACCATGCCTAGTTCGCGATCTATACAATAGATGTTCAGTAAGTTAGAGATGTAAAATTACTGTCAAATTAAATTTAATAATTACTTACTTAAAATTATGATAAAATGGTAATTTATTGATAATTTTGATAAAAATTTGTTTTTTTTATAGTTTTGCACAAATAGGTTTTATTTATGTTTCACATTAATGCATAATATTCTTTTAATATTCTCATCGAGAATATAAATCGCTGATAGAATAATAATGACTTCACTAAATGTAAACGTAAAATCTAATCGATGCTAAAATGCGTTTTCAGTATATGGTTTCCTAGAGATTTAATACAGATTAAAAAAAGAGAAAGATGCAGATTAAAAATTCCAGTATATTTTTTACATAATTCTTTGTTTTATATTTTAAAATCTAGCTTTTTACTAAATTATTTAAAATTATTCTATATTTCTATTTAGATTCCGGCAATAGTGCAATTATAGAAAGATTATTTTATTTTTGATGTATACTTGTCTTTGTTTTTACTTTTTACTTTAATAAAAATTTTAATAGTCTAGCTAAAATAGCAAGCAAATAAATGAAAGTTTTATAAATTTAATTGTAAAGTAAAAAATATAAAAATACAAATAAAAAAAATCAAAATATGTACAAAATAGTTTAATTTTACTGTATTTATTTCATTTTTTAGAACCCTAATAAAAAAGCTTATTTGAAGTTTCTTTAGTTTAGACTATGTACCTAGTCTTTTAATTGTATTTAATATATAATTATTAAAATAATTAATATTACATATTGGTATATAATATATTGTATATTAATGTGTAATATCAAAATGAAAATATTAGTTAAAATAAAGCGTTTTAAATTTAATAATTGGAGATTAAATGTTTGGCATCAAATTTTATTTTTATAATTTTTAAAAAATTTTATCAGCCTCCAAAAATTATTGACTAATTTACCGTAATTTACCGAATAAATTATCGTAAAATTTGATCATTTTCCTCTCTAAATCTCCTTATTTATCTTGTAGAAAAACAAGGTTAAACAAAGATTTATCGTACAAACTATAGATCATGGACTAAGCGCTCGGTATAAACACAGAGTTTTTAATCGTTGAATATAGCTTGAATGAAGCTGAAACATTTGATTTTTCGTGTGAAGTATATACAAAATATAAAATAAATACATATTTATTTTTATTTAATCTTATTGCATATTAATTAGTGCTATTATCCTCAATTGCCTTATATATTTATTGTATTTTATTTTCTTTATTTAGATATCGAAGAGCCATTTTTTAAAATGATTTTATTATTTTAAATGTTTTTTTCAGCGTACTACAAGTACGGCATATAGTCCATATCAGCAGTCTGTATACCCAGCCAAAGTTTTACCAGGTCCATTACAAATACAACCTACAAGCCAATATCCAGTTCATCCAGATGTTAGATTGAAGAAACTTCCATTTTTTGACTTATTAGGTGAATTATTGAAACCTTCTAGTTTAATGCCACAGGGAACGCTGAGACTGCAGGAAAACACATTCCTGTTTCATTTGACACCACAACAAGCGACAGATATAGCAAGCTCACGCGATTGTCGAGCTGGCAGTAAAATGGACTATGTTGTACAGGTGTGTTAAGATTTAATGTATAGAACTTTATATCTTTATAATAAAAAAGAACAGTTAAAAAATGTTTTGTTATATTATTAGTAGGTTATGAATCTCATTTAATTTAATTATAATTAGGTACAAATGCGATTCTGTTTACAAGAAACATCATGCGAGCAGGAAGATTATTTTCCTCCAAATATTGCAGTAAAAGTTAATGGAAAATTATGTCCTTTACCGGTATGTCAAACCAAATTTATACATATCTTTTTTCAAAATTATACATGTAAGTACAAGTTTTATTTAAATTAAACAATAGTAAATTTATTTAAATATAAATAGAACTTTTAAGTTCGCTACTCAATGAATGCACAAAAGATTTTGTTTATACGTAAATGACAATTAAATTATTATTCTAGAAAATAACAAATGTTGAGAAATGTAATAAATATTTTTTTAGAATCCTATACCCACTAATAAACCAAGTGTAGAGCCAAAGAGACCACCACGGCCTGTCAATATTAGTCCTTTAGTGAAATTGTCACCTACTGTTGGAAACGAGATTCGTGTTACATGGTCGGCTGATTATGGTAGACGATACGCAATTGCAATATACCTCGTCAGAAAATTATCCAGCGCGGAATTACTTAGTAGATTAAAAAATAGAGGTGTAAGACATTCCGACTATACCAGAGGATTAAGTAAGCAATTAATTTTTGGTCATAAACAGTATGAAAATAATAGCAAACAATTTTTTATGACGGAAATATAATTTATTTACAGTTAAGGAGAAATTAAACGAAGATGCGGATAGTGAAATAGCTACAACGTCATTGAGGGTATCATTAGCTTGTCCTCTAGGAAAAATGAGAATGTGTACGCCATGTCGCGCATCGACATGTTCTCATTTACAATGTTTCGATGCTTCTTTATTCCTTCAAATGAATGAACGAAAACCTACCTGGAATTGTCCAGTTTGTGACAAGGCGGCGCTTTATGATAATCTTGTAATTGATGGATACTTTCAAGAAGTTCTTAATTCAAATAAGTTATTGCCAGACGTAAATGAGATTCAATTATTGCAAGATGGTTCATGGGAGAATTTAGTACTGAAAAAAGAAAAAGATAGAGATAAGGATAAAGATAAAGAAAAAAGCGAAATAAAGACTGCGACTGATTCACGAGATAATAAAATCGATGTAGACACAGTGGATTTAGGTGAGAGGAAAATACTTGATAGAATATTGCAAAAGCTTAAAAGATTTATCAAATACTATACTTTATAGTATAGTCACCCAATAGTACTAAATGAAGAGATAAATCTTTGAAATTTATAACAATTTAATTGAACAGATACATATTATTAAATTTTTTTTTTTTTAATAAATTCAGTAGTATGATCTGTCTAATATACATTTAGCAGTAGTTGGATCAATATGAAGGTGGGCGGGCATGAAATGAGGTCATTCATAATATATTCTAATCATTAATTAGATAATTTCTAATCTAATCATTAATTAGATCTTGCGGGGCCTTTTTTTTCAGTCTATGGAATATTTTCCTGGGATTCATTAGTTGTGATGCATTACGATGGGCTTGAATTTTGTATGGTTTGATTTTGATTTTAATTTCTTCTTTGACTTGAATAGGAATGTTGAGATCATGGTGGAATCTATTGTTATATACCACTGTGAGTTGGTGATCATTCAAAATATTTTGGCTTGGAAGATCTCAATAAAATTGACAGTTGTATCCCATAATTGCATTCCATAGGTTCAGATAGATATAATTGTGCATTTGTAGAGCAATAATTTGTTTTCAAGAGAGAGTTGTGAATTCCTACACATGAGTCAGTAAAATTTCCTTAGCATCCATTGCTTTCCTCTTAGTAAAGATATGTTTTTACCAAGTGAGTCATCTATCTGGATAGAGTCCCAGGTATTTTTGGCTTCATTAACTTGAGGAATTTGTATACCATTAAGATTTGTATACCATTTAGTTGGACAAGTTTCTTGTCTGGATAAACGTCACGTATATAGATTTTGATTCATTAGCTTTGATTCGCCAGTTTTTGAACCATTTTGATATATTATCGAGATTTTTCTGCAGTTTAGCGGATGCCTTAGTTAGAAGTCTGTAAAACATCTTCAACTCAGGCTCGAGTTCGATAATTCTATATTTCTCAGACTTGATGTTTACTAGGAGGAGTGGGGAAGAAAAAAGCCTAAGTTCAGCTCATCGAGCTTATTAGACTCGAGAGAATTCGATACGAATTCGAGTCGTTTAGGCTCGAGATAATACACAGTCAATATTACTTAAAATCAAAAGAATGTTACTTTATTTTTGCCCGCTTCAGGAAGAGGCCTTTTCGTAATATTCTTTTTTTTCGAAGTAATAGGACATCAAATATGTAACTTACACAACACACACGTGTGCGCGCGCCTGCACACACATGAACACTGCGTTAATAAAATTTCTCTCTCTAAATGCACTACTGGGTATTCTATTTTAACTTTGACCTCGAAATATCTCAAAAATTATAAAAGATACAGAAAAATGTTTTGGATAAACAAAATCTCTTCAAAATGATTAACCCAAAGTGATTAAATTATAATGTTTTGAAAAGATTTTCGAGAAGATTAGATTATTATTTTATTAGATTATTATTTTACTGTTATATATAATGAATACTCTTTTTATTTACAATTATTATTTTCTTTACAATATTTTAATCAAACAATTAAAAATTCTGTAATCAGAGCTTTTTTATACAACACGCATACATAATATGTGTCAATAGCATTAATAACAGTAATAACATCTTTTGAACACATCTTATATTCATGCGATGCTATTGTTTTTATAATATCGATTTCAAGAAACATCGACTGTTTCGATTCAAAACATCTTAAGCCGTATCGAGCTTCAGATTAGACAGAAGCTCGAGCTCGACAGAGTTCGAACTTCTTTTCAACCGAGCTTGAGTCTGAAGTTACGACATATACGACACGTCTTTAACTTCAGCTGGATTAGCAATAGTCAAGACTGCAATATCGTCCCGTTGTCACGCTTTTAGTAAGAGGAAAGTCGAATGTGTAAATAAAGTGTAGAACAAACCCAGAACTCTATCTTGTGGAACGCCAGCTTGAATTTCGTAAAGTGGCGTTTGGTAACTTCATCTTTCTGCTTAACAAAGAAACTAAAATATGATTTCATAAAATTGTTTATTGAGATAATAGTTTATTGGGAGCTATTTTTAGTCTTATATAAAAGATCTTCGTGCCAGACTCGGTCGAAGGCTTGTGATATATTAAAAAACATTGCAGAACAGTATTTTTTTTGTTCAAATGTTGAGTTTATCTTTTCTACAAATCTATGGATTTGCTCGATTGTACTGTGCTTTTGCCTAAAGCCGAATTAGTTTGGAATCAATTTATATATAATTTTTCTCTATTATCGGCATAAGTCTTTTTAGAAAGAGAATTTCCAGCATTTTAGAAGGGATTGGAAGAAGACTTATTGGATGATACAATTTAACATTGTTAGAGCATTTTCTAGGTTTGAGAATCATGATTACTTGGACTACTTTCTACTGCTGAGAAATAAATCCTCTTCTTATTACCTCTGCGTTGTAGAGTAAAATATAGGTAATACCATCTTTGGGAAGTTCCTTCAGAATTTTAGCGATGATCAAATCGTAACCTGGAGCTTTACGTAGGTTTAATTTGTTTATCGTTTGGATTACTTCGTTTTTTGAGAACTTACTTATAGGTAAATCCAGTTGATGAGTTTGATTCAGGTAATTAATCACTTCCTCCATTTTATTAGTATCTCCTTGGAAAGAATTAGATGTGAAGATGTGCTGTAAATGTGGCAGTTTTTTCGCTTTTCCATGTGCCATTAGCTTTTCTAATAGGTGGTTTAGTAAATATGGATTTTTTTTTTAAGTTTCCCTGTCGCTTTCTATAGGGAATCGATTGCTGCTGTTATGTTTAAGTTTCTAAGATATGTTTGGATTCTCTGGTTTTTATCGTTGTGTAATAATTTAAGCTTTGTTGTAATTGAATTTAATCCAGTGTCTTGTTGCTGGGAAATCTGGTTTGCTGTCATCGCTTTCTTGCTTTCCTTTTTTTTTATTGTCTGAGAGTGTATAGATTTTATGTCATTTGAATACGAGTGTATTATTGAACGGTGTAGAATTCCAAGCTAATTGTTGTTCGCAACTATTGAAATGTTCCGCAGCTTCTATAATGTCATCGGTCTTCAATGATAGAAGATTGTTTCATGTTTGATCTGTTGAATGTACTGGCTGAGCCAATAATTGTTGAGTTTTGTCTGTTTGAAGTTTCTTGTTATTATTTCAGGATTATCGTGCTGCCTTTTTTTTTAACTTTTTTCCAGTTACTATTAATAGTAGTATTATCCTGACGATCTGTATTCGTGTTCATGTGATTTTTTTTTATGTTTGTTGACCTTCTTCTACTAATTGATTGATGTTTGTAAAGCCATTAAAGGATGAAAAACGTTGTCTTTCGGACAAGATGCTTTTTTCGCGAGACTAACGAAGTGTAAAGTGTATAGTTGGATGGAGTAGAGTTCTGCTCATTTTGATCATTATTGCCATCATAGTTGTTAGGTTTCTGATTCATATTATTATTGGAAAGCAATGATTGGCCTCTTCCTTCTTCCTTGGAGCCAATCTCTAAAGAGGGTGGATTGTCCGAGTTATTGCTTGGAATATCACTTGGGATAGATTCTGCCGAGATTGTTTTCTTTATTGCTAAGTTTTGTTGCTAGTTTGATCCACCCCGGGTATTTTATTTCCCCGATACTTTCCGGTAAGCCGGCGAGCATTCCCCAATGCGCCACCAGAGGAGGCGCTCGATGGACTAGCAATCCCACACGGGACTATTGAATTTGACATTATTAATATGAATAAATTATTTATAAAAGAATAATTAAATATAAAATAAAAATAAAATTTTTTTATGATCTAAATGGTGTTATATTTTATAGATTCTATTTATTTTTCTGAAATTCGATATTTGTACTTTAGTTCTGTATTATTTATAAAGATCTTTGCCTAAGACAACAGAATAATGAGACGAATCAATTGGCATAAAGAAAATACGTAGTTGCTTATTTAAAAAATTATCCATTTTGTTTATATGTATATTTTAAAGAAACTATGTTTTCTTGATCTCAATTATATTTATCACGATTCTTTTTATTATTCTGTTCATAAAAAGTATTAAAAAATTAATATATAATTTACGAGATATTTAATATTTCATGTCAATATATGTTAGAATAAAGTATAAAATATCTTGTAAATTATTGGTTTTTTGATATCCTTATCTTAATATTTGTATATGTGGAATAATTAGAAAAAATCGTATTTTTATTTAATAAAGAAGATCTTCATATCTTTTTGACGCCTCTACTCAGAAAGAACAATGTAACTAAAATTTCCTTTGAAATTATTTTACTTTCATCTGAATTTTGTTTGTCTTATGTATTTTTCAAGAGATTTATTTACTTGGGGCAATTAAAATGGGATACTCTGTATATAGTTTTTTCAATATTATTTTATTTTACATTAAACAATAAGCGTTATATATAATATGACGTTTTGTTTATTTGTTCAGATGAAAGCAATCCTCCGGCACCAAAGGAGAAGAAACGTGCTGTCGTTATCGATTTGATATCAGATAGTGATGATGACGATGAGGATAACACGCCGACACAAAGTACAAAGAAACCAGCCAGTGGCATTTCATCGCCAAAGAAATCACAGACTAGCTCCATTAGTAGTACAAGCGAATCGCCAGAATTAATGATAATCGATTTAGAATAAAGAATTGTTTGATATAGAATTTTTTGTAAAAACTATATTTTCCTTTATAAAGAAAAAAAATCTTGATATTTTTTTTCTCTTTATATACTCAGTCAGCATGTTTGTATGACATTAAGTTATAATTTATTACTTTCAAGGAAATGTAAAATAAATAAAGATGTTCATTTATTGTAACTTTAATAACGTTCCATTTTCAAATATACAAATACATCTCATATATTTTATTCAATTTTATTTGGCAAACAGTGTAATGCTAAAATTACGTTTGGCGAGACTGCGATAAGCAAATATTGTAATAGAATTTTATTTTGACCGATGATGTGATCGCTGTGGAATAATTATGTAACTGAAAATAAAGTTACCTTTGTTTTTTGTAACACAAACTTCTTGTTAATCTCGACATAAGATCTTGCGTATATAAGCTATCTAATTCATATTTTATTTATCATTTCATTTTCGCTATGTTCGATTATAGATTTAGCGCATGGAAGAGATATAACAATGCTTTTTTTCATTTAATGAGAATTAAAATTACTTGGTCTCATATTGCAATTATATTGGATTATTACAGTTATATTATTATGACATCAAAAAGCGAAAAACGTAATTATTTCCTTGCATTGTATGTCAAAATAAATCCATTTTGTGCATGTCACCATTGATGATAATACATGTAAATAATAAAATATATCGACATTTTTTAAACTGTTCTACGATATTAAATAAATGTAATTAATTTTATATTTTTTTATATTAATCAAAATAAATTAATATGTACAATTACTTATTAAAAGACAATAGTGTATTCTCTATAATTCTTGTGTAATATTTTGCAAAGGATCCCACATACACAAAAACTTAATTTTTTTTTAATTTTTGATTTTCAGTGAAATTGACTTAAATTAATATAGGTTTAATTATAATATATTAGTTATAATATAGTTTTTATATATAGTTAGTTATAATATAGTTTTTAGTTCATTGATTAAATATTTCTCTAAGCAAAAACAGATTTTGCTGTAGCACTATTGAAAATCGCTATTTTCCGATCTAATCGGACTGGAAAATATCTTTGTCTAGT
>Ga0157364_1002459_pt1 | contig 17252 bp, 8 predicted proteins | sample AttsexASBM2_FD_111476 | JGI IMG/M metagenome (GOLD analysis project Ga0157364, IMG submission 111476) | Fungus gardens microbial communities from leaf cutter ant in Ribeirão Preto, State of São Paulo, Brazil - Atta sexdens ASBM2 | ecosystem: Host-associated > Fungi > Mycelium > Unclassified ... | reverse complement strand
GTTGGTGTGTGTGTGTGTGTGTGTGTGTGTGTGTGTGTGTGTGTGTGTGTGTGTGTGTGTGTGTGTGTGTGTGTGTGTGTGTGTGTGTGTGTGTGTGTGTGTGTGTGTGTGTGTGTGTATGATTTGAATTTAACATTATAAATTTATCAGTATATTTATTAGTTTATCGAATTCCTGATAGATTATGGCGTAGCAAAATGTCTTTTTTTTTAATGATTTAAAGAAATACCATATGTACTTTTCTACGAGTTGAATTTTGTGTACGCATGAATTTTTATTTTATAAGATTAAATAATTTTAACGTCTTTTGTATATTCTATACATATGCATACATAAACGCGCGCGCGGCGGGACGTGTAGTCGTGTATTAAATTTCGGATAATACCGAAGGAGCGTCCGTTCGCGGGGTAATTAATGTGCCTTCGGGGATCCGGTCAAGGAAACGGAGGGACCGCGCGCGGCGGAGGGAACAGTCACGGACGAAGGAAAACGGCAACGAATGGTAAGAGAAGGGGCTCAACCTCGGATTGGTTTTCTCACAGTGAGCGAGCAGTTCGTCCCGTACCCGAAAACCGGACATCTGGACACAGGACAGCTGCGTCGACCACAACAGGGTCGTGTCGCGGAAGGCAGGGTTTCACGGGGGTGAAAACCGTGCGCGTTGCATCGATACGACGCCACCCCGTAGCGTGCATACCTATGAGGCCGCACACTATGGGCACGTAGGCCCGTCGAGCAAATCGTCGATGCAGGAAATGCGGAATCCCCGAAATCATCGAGCGCAACGAGAACGAGATTTTCTTCCCTTATTGTCGCGTATACTGCGGAAGCGCCCCGTGTCTTTCCCCATTTCAGGAGCATATACGTAAGATGATTGACCAAATATCCGTGTGACCCGATCCGGAAATCAGAGGGGATTTTATTGATTATTCGTAGGGCACAGGTATCAATGCGAGTCACAAAAATTTCGTCGTAATTTTTGTCGTTCATCTTTGGATCAATGATTTTACTTTAAAATTTTCTAAAACTTTTATATATATAGAATGAATTTCAGTTTGAAGAGTGAAATCTCTCAGTTTTGAAAAAATTAAAAATTAAACTATTCTTTTTCAAGACTGGCTCAATCTTTCCTCCCGAAAGACTTACAATTCCATCATATTCTTACTTCGTCGGCGATCAAGACGTTTTGCCCTTGCATTGTATGCCGCCAATTTCGCTTACTTCTCCATGTATCACACCAAAATGAAATTATTTTTGTTAATAACAAAATAACGAAATTAAGGAATTTAGTATAATAAAAATAATTTAAACATTAATTAACTTTTATATCTCACAATCATCAATAATTCTGTTGACGTGATTTTTTTCATGATAATCAGTCAATAATTTAAATATTGTAATAGATTATTAAAGTTTAAATAGTCTAATCTTTACTCTCTAAATTCTTTTTAGAATTGAGATTCCACTCCAAGGAATTTAGAGAGTAAAGATTAGACTGTTTAAACTTTAATAATCTATTTATTTATATTACAATATTTAAATTATTAATTAAAGATAATTTCATTTTAGTGTGGTACACGGAGAAGCAAGCGAAATTGGTGGGATACAATGCAAGGACAAAACGTTTTTGATCGTCGATGAAGTAAGAATACGATGGAATTGTAAGTCTTTCGGGAGGAAAAGAACGTTTTGAAAAGAACGGGAGAGTTTGAAATCCGACACGAACTAACACGTGGTCTCTGAGTAAAGTGGCACTCGGCACTTCGCCCCAGGCTTTCCGGATCCCTTCGAGTGCCACCCACCCGTGCTTTCATCATAGTGCGGGGCTATGCTTGCTAGCCCCTAACTCGCCACTTGTCTGCCCACGCAGGGTAGATGCAAGGTGTTTCTCCCCATCGCTTCTTTAGCTACCTGTCGATGGCGGAAGTGATCTCGGTAATGGTCATCCTCTATTGATTGATACGCGGTAAATTTATCTAAGATTTTGGTTCCAATTCTGTGAAATCTTTCGTTTTATAATTGTAAAAGACAAAAAGAATATTTTTATAAATCATGATGGATGTTAAATTTTATTATGTACATTTAGATGTGTTTTTTATTCCTACACTCTCTGAACTGCACACGGTGCATTAAGTTAAAATGAAGTTAGTAGTTCAAAGAATGCAAGAAGCAGACTTTTTATAAGTTATCTTCAGAAAAATTCATTTTTTTATACAATATCGAGAGATTTTTAAAAATATACTTTATTGTTATTTCTATATAGATTCTTAATAGGTTTTTTATTATTATTTATATATAATTGTATTAATTACATTATAATAATAAGTGCGTCTTGATTTATTCATCGATGTTTGTGCCATTCTAATATTTTCTTGTCGATCTATCAGTATGCACATGACTATTGTTTTTACTCTCGATGGAAATTTCCTTCTCCTTGATGATATCAGTGTTAAACGCGTATGATTCATCACAATTCGATGTGCGTTAGATCAAACTATCGCTGAATCCAAGAATGAATGGCGTGATTTTTACATTTTACTTGATAATGAAATGTAACAGTGCCCGCGTTTTAATCACTAATTTTTAAATATCCCAAAAATTTCAGACGTTAAATCATACGTTAACTCGTACGTTGAGCGCAATAGCCGCGCGATGTAGCAGTTCAAATCAGGTATCAACTACTTCGTAAGTCCGAACAGGTATTTTTCTAGAAGCATCGCGCAGTGTTTTGTTCAAGAACAGCACGGACCAGTATTTCCTCGCGAAGTTCCCACCCTTAAAAGTGGACAGTGTCCAGCTCGCAAGGACTAGGGCAATTATGGCAGTATAGGCTCCAGGAGGAGCGGGCGAAAGTCCCGCGACGAGGAAACTAGTTTTCTCCAGGAGAAACGTCCCGGAAGCGATGTGGCACGTTCTTGTGTCCCTGCGTATGGCTTGGCGAAACTCGCTTTTGGATTTTGATTATCAAGAAAACTCGATCCCGATCCCGGTCCCATTCCGGACCCCGAATTCATGGGATTCCCGCGGAGAAGAAACGTATAACGTGCAACGCATCATGGCCTGGCCGAGAAAGTCACTGAAAACCCTGTTAAGGTCATAGGGTTGGTCCGGGGTCACAAACGGCTGTTTCTGCCAGTTTGGCGCTCTTGGTTGAACGATTATCTTTACTCTCGAAAACGGGGAGAATCGCTTTTGCCAATACATTCTAAGCTATGAATGAAATTAAATTTCGGTCCGATAATGATAGTGGTTTAATTTTCTATGAGGCTTAATTTTTTAAAAAATTAATCTTGAATGTGGAAAAATTACGCTTAATATATTTTCAAATTAGAAGAAAGTGAATTATTACACTGAACTTTTAAATTAATGAATTATCACATATTTAATATTAATTGTAAGATTAATTAAATACAATAAAATAGTGAAATCGGTAAAGTACTGTGTAATTAATTTTTGCAATAATCATAGTTGGCTATTTAAAATTGAAGTTAAAGAATTAGAAACAGGAATAAATCAAGTATGCATAATTTGTGAAATCTGAAATTTTAAATAAAAAGTTATACATTAAAGTGTAGACCCCTAATATAATTTAGAATTAATCCATCATATTATCTTCTTTTTTCTTGATAGACTTGATGATGTTTTAAATGATTAATCATCAATTATATATATCACTTTATGCATAATATCAAATGAAAGCATATTACTCATGGAGTGAACTAATAACTGCTGTTTTCCTCATAATCAACAAGGATAGTCGGCGATAACATTCATGTACATAATAATCTTGTTTCGTATGATTGCAATAATGAATATAGCTTCGATTAAATTTTCTCTCGTGTGCTGGATGTTTCCATACGCGATGCTTACATAAAGAGATGCACGTAAAAAGACGCGAGAATTTTCTGTGCTCGCTCGCGCTCGCTTCTTATCACATTAATTATGAGCCTCAGTAATATGCCGTTGGCACTGTCGCGTTGAGTGTCTTGTTGACGCACTAAAGCGTTCTTTCTATCGCGTCTTCGATTATCGCTGTTACTTTCGTAAGCGAATATTTTCAATTTACATGAAAACCGATGGACTGCGTCTGCTTCGCTCTAGATTCGTTTCAATATTCGTGACAAGTTAAATGCACGGACATGTTTCGCAATGTAATGCGTAAACATGAACAATAAATTCTAAAGGCAAGCTGAAACAAAAAATATGTATGAATAGTTTCGCTTTACAAGTTATGTATGAGCTTATATTCCAACAATAATCACTGATGACTGATGAAGTTTATGCATAAAACTATTGCCTTCAAAGTGTTACTGAAACACATTTTGAATTATTATTAATCTCAAATGATTGTTTGGCTACTATTAGAAATCGCAAATAAAAATAATGTGAATTATAATATATATCACAATTAAATAATATATATTTTATTTAATAATATATTTTGAATAATTAAATTTAATAATATTTTTTAAATGATAGATAATTATATCATTAAAAATATTTTACAATATTTCGAATTATAAATTATCTCAATTCTGTTTCATCTCAAGATTAACAATCGCCAATTTATTAAGAGCAATTTTATTTTTCAATGTTTTATTTTTATTCATCAAGCTTAAATAATAACAACAGTTTGATCAATGTTTCTCATTTTTAATCTTTACTTAATTAATGTTTTTCATCTCTTCAGAAAGAGACGAAGGAAGGGAGCGAAAAATTAATTCAGAAGATTGAAGTTAACCAATACAACCAATATGTAACTGAAATATTATTATGAGAGATGACGCGCTATCTAATTATATTTCCACTGATATCAAGTGCTTATCAATTTCTGTTGGTCGTTAGTAAAAATGACGCAACTCACTTAAGTGACAAGCCACTCTTGCGAAACGACCTGATCTTATATTTGCGAAGGTCCCGGGCCCGCCGTTTCTCGTCGCCGCGATTTAATCTTAAGGGCGGTGCATTGTCATTCATCGCGCGCCATATCGTCCTTCGTGCTGGAACGAACGACTTCGAATTCGAGAGTCTCGGGGATATAGAAACGGCCGTTGTCTCGGACCTAATGTCGCGGAAGAGAATGGGGATGGAGTGCGGTTGAAAAGGAGAGGAAAACGGGAATCGAGTCGAATCGTGGGAGTATATCGTTTCCTATTTAGCGTCGCGGTCGAAACTTTTAAGGGGCAGCTTCCCCCTTCCTTTATTATTGGAAACTGAAGGACGTGGGATACCGGAGAAAGAGAGATGGCGAGGAAACGGCGGGGGCGAGAAGGAAAGGAACATCCTCGTGGATGGTAAAGTCACATTGAGGTTTCGTCAATGGTCACTCGTGGTTATCCTTCGACCGAACGGACACGATGTTTGTTTGTTCCGCCCTGCGTGTCACAACACACCCACTACAGACCGCAGCGGGGTGCTAACTAGCGTTATGTACTTGCCTAGGAACCCCCGTTAGATTCGTGACAAAACGGGTAACCGCACAAACAGAACCCTCGGATGCGGCAGGACGATCGGTTAAAGATCTATCTCGAATTACGCGTCGACAAGATATATATCTGAAACATATTCCAAGTGAAATTCTAAAATTTCGAACTGCTAATTTTAGTTTTTTAAACGATACTGTTTATTGTAGTCATATGTATAAATTGAAATTATACATGCTTATATTCGGAAGTATAATTAACATAATTTATAATTTGCTCTCTCTAGCACAAATATAATAGTAAAAGTAATGCTTTATTAATTATAAATTTAAAGAATTTATTTAAAAATGAAATGCTAAGTGCTGATAAGAGAGAACTATTTATTAGGGAACATTTCTTGTTTTAATAAAAATACATATATTTAATTAATTTTATTTAATAATGAATTTTAGTAAATTAAACTACTAATAAGTTACGAATATCTATATCTGTGATGTATATTTCTTTGGAAATATCAGAAGTTAAATAAAAACTTGAATGTCTGCAGATTCTCTATATCTACATGTATATAAATATTTTACATGAATATGCAAAAATCCGCCGTTAGAATGTTTTGATGTGCTTTCAGAAGTTAGATTTATACATTTGTTTCCATTACGCCAGTTATTTGAACAGATATACGTTGCGATCTTATCGTTCTATCAATCGAATCGGTGATTCGGGGTTTCCGAACCGTTGGTCGCGTCGCCGTTCGTAAAGTCGCAGGCTGATCACATACTCCTTCCATTCCGACGGCTTGTCTCGCGCGCGGAATTTTATTTGCGTCCTACCGAGATTTACTACTCCGTGCGACAGGATATGGGAACCTTCGGCTCCGATCTCAGAGTCCGGCTGCGTAAACTCTTCAAGAGCTCCCCTCAGCGCCTCCCCGCACTCCTCCCCGACTCATGCTTGCGGACTTATGCGTGATGTTCGACCCCTCGGACACGGTTCATAAACATTTTAAACAAAATTCGGGAAAATCTGAATTCGTCCTGCGGGAAGGGTCGGTTGCGGGAAAGGAAGCGTCTCCGGCGGGAGAGGAAAAGGGAGACGAGGTCCGAGCCGATTTATATATATGTACATTACGTGTCTGTGCACTTTCATAGGGCTATGTATTACGTACAGTTATGGAAGAGCGGGGCACACTAAATCACACACCATGGACTTCGAAGCTCAAGGGCAACCGCGTGCGGTCGGCAACCTTGTGGGATTCATTTCCGCTTCCGCTTTATGTTTCCGCTTTATGCAGACATTTGTGCATATGGAAAATTCTTGTGGCCGAATTTCGAGCAAAACTTTGTGATCATTGCGGTGAACGTCATTTAGTGTCAATTTCCATATAGATTATATGGAACACGTGCGACATTTATTTCCTTGTCATTTGTACAATGATAGGCATGTTTATGTTAATATTGTATATTAAATATGCATACAGTAGAAAACATTTTGTATTTGTGTTAGAAACAATTTACTTAAGTCCTTGTTATAATTTTATGTTGAATTTTTAGTAGTCCGAGAGTTAATTTAACACAATGTTATTTTGTTATTTAAATATTTTAAAATATTTTTTAATATTAAATTGATATTCAACGTTTGTTAGTATTAAAGTAATAATAATTTAATGAATAAGTGGACAAGTAATATAAAAATAATGTTTCTTAAAATATTAATTCTAAGATAAATGAATAAAATGTGTAAATATGACGTATTATAATAAATATTACATTTATTATAGCATTTTAATATATTATAAATGTTAATTTTAATGAAGAAGTATAGTTGTTACGAAGTGTTAATATTACGTTTTTATATTAATTTTTTACTAGTGTTAATTTCTCGTATTTATTTTGTTTTACATTAACACAAATTTTATAACAGAAATGAGAAAATTAGAATATACATATAATGTATCTAAAATATAAAAATTTTTATTTACAGTTTACATATATTACATATAAGACTTTCATTCTGAAAAAATATTAATATTTTTTAATTTGCTAAACAGTGTCTGAATTTAATTCTAAAAAATTCATTTATCTTAGAACAATACAAAACAAACTTAATGAATTATTTAATGATATTTGATAAGAAAAGAATATTCTTTGATATATATTATAAAAGACTAAATTTTTCGTTTATTTTACACTATATTAATCTCATGTCATTTGCAACATCTATTGGGATTCTATTGAAGTTTAAAATAATATTTGTGCATAAACAGTTTTTGCATTTCTATCGTTTCATCCTCTGTTCCTATGTTTTTCATTCTTTGATACCACGAATGAAATAAAGCCACGGTTCGCGAGTTTTTAATACATTTATCGACATCCGACAGTTATTTATGTCCACACGTGACAAGTATTTCAGTTTGCTCAATGGAGGGTCCGGGTCTCGGCTTTTGCCCCGAACTTTGGATCAATAGCTTAAAGCTTAATATTAAAATTTTGCTTTTAGTTGAGCCATTTTTTGTAAATCCACGCATGCTTGTACTTTTACAATTCAGATTTTGTAAATATATTTTAATAAGAGAGAGTAATATATTAGCATTTTAAAATAATACAATTTATTTACTAATCTTATCTATTAATAAAAATTTCTTACTAATTATATTAATGAAAATTGATTTTTAGTTTCTTTATTTTCACTTTATGTATTTAAAACATTTTAATTTTTGATCTATATAAAAAATCATTAGATAAAATCTTTTCTCATGTTTCTTGATGACGCATTAATTTGAGTGTTGAAAATTAAATACAATATTATACAGTATATAATTGTACAGTAAAATTATAGAAATATAATAAATATAACTTGAAAACTGTTTTACATAAATAGATCGTAAGGAAATCTTAAAATGGAAAGCATCGATGAGAAAACAAATCGCAAACGATGACAGTAATTCTATCGTTCGCGTCGCATGAATACCGCAGTGATTGCCATCGTAGAGTGCAAAATATAATTTATTCGCGGGACATCGCGTCCGCGGGATTCCTAGTGATTCTTCAGATTGATATTCTCGGCGTTCCTACTCGAGTTGCTACCTGATAATGGAGTATTGTTTTATTAATTTTGTCCAGACGAAGAGAGAGAAAGAGAGAGAGAGAGAGAGAGAGAGAGAGAGAGTGTGTGTGTGTGTGTGGAGCAGAGAGGGAGAAAGAAAGTATACGTGCCATCTTGAGATCCATTTAAATCGTGCATCGAAAGATTCAGCATTCGATATTACTTGAATCCTTTAAGGGTAGGAACTGAATAAAAACAAATAAAACCCATTTTGCTCCGAACTTATCATGATTTTTTATTTCGTTGTCTTCCTCCATTTTACCTAATTTAAATCTTGATACTTACGTTTTATAAATAATCTATCGAATTGATTAAGAATTTATATAGCTAATTAATAACTAGATATATTAAAAAGCATTTATATAATGAATAAAAACAATCACATATATATATATATATATATTTATATAATAAATAAAATTATAATAAATAAAAAAATAAAAAATAAAATAACTTTTATAGTAAAACTTTCTTATTTATTTTATTATATAAAATACGAGATGTAAAAACGCATATGGCGTTTAATGCATCCAGGAATTTCCGTCATAGTGTAGAGAACTTTCTTTGAACGATGTGTTTTGCGGTAACAAGTGGTCAAATATTGGGAAGGAGAGAAATTGGAGATGCATTTCACCGACGTGCTTGGAAATGTGTCAGGTCTGGTTTTCGCGTTATAATAACCAATAAAATGAAACCATAATCGATTTCTCGCCAATCAAACTGCGCCCCGGTATAGTCAATTTGCCTCCAGTTAAGTAGTTTACATCCGGCTAACATGCTGTCGTAAAATCGTTTACATTACGCTGCTTAGGCTTCTTACGTCGATTTATGCCTCGCGGGGCTCCGCTTCGTTCATTCGTTCATTCGTTCTTGCGTTCGCGCACCATCGAGATCTCGTTACTGAGCAGAACGTTAGAACGAGCATTGCGCGCGCGTACCGATTGACGTCGTTATTTACCTTGCTCATTTGCTAATGTCTACTGCTAACGTATTGCTATCCTTTGCACCGCATGAATTTATAGATCGCCATTATTCCGACCACTTTTTCTGTTCCCGATTATCGACGAGCAAAGTTCTATTTGCTCCTCGTCGATGTAGCAGTTATGAAATTACCAAATGAGTTTATAATTATATTAACGAAAATATTTCCTGTTATGTACGTAAGAATATTCACTTAGAATCTAGAAATTATATGTGGAATAATTAAAAAGGATGAGCGGTAGAAGTAATCGACTGAATTTAACAATAGATAATTTCTCAAGTGTATAATACGATACAATATTTGACTATCTTCTCTTTTAAGGTTCTACTTAGAAAAGATAATTTATTTTTAACATTGTCCTGTTGGATTATTTTTACAAGTTATAACGCGAGACATCAAATTCTTTGTTGCGTTGGTGCGATAATATATTATATGTGCGAATTTGAATAAGTAATTGTGTAATACTGAAGATGACCTAATTTAAGATTTTCGAAACGTTTATTTATTTGATTGTTATGTGATTAAAATATAAAATATATTAGTTGCGAGCATCTTGCATTGTGGTGTATGCCGTTAAGAAATTTGATCTTTCCTGTTATTATTTGTTATATTTGTTTGACATATAATTGAATGATTTATGACTGTGTGACTATATAATTATTGTGATCTTTTAAAAAAGATTGCAAGCTTTAAATTATTATTATTCTGGAGTTTACACTGTAATTTTGCAACTAATTTTAATTTCATAAAATAAATAAGATAATGTTAATGTATAAGTGAAGTATCTAACCCGCGAATTTTTATCATTAGTACATTGAGTGAATACGAAGCAGTCGACACGAAGCAGTCCAGAACTAATCGTTTTAGGCAAAATTACCTTTCGACTGTTGGAAATGTGCCGACACTGGCTTTACATCGTTGTAAGTTTCAAGTGTGCCAACGCCGGCAGCGAATTCGTACGTTTTCCACGTCGGAAAGCAACGAAGGACTCGAGTGCATTGTCGAGCCGGTCGCACGGCTGCTTTTCGTGAATTTACAACGTGAGTGGAGTCGAGTAAAATGTGATGTGCGACGTTACCGTTGTTCGTTGCTGCGCGAGAGGCTCACTCGTCCTTCTAAAATTATACAGCAACGATAAAATCGCGCGCGAATAATTTCGAGTGCACCGCCGGATTCTCACCGTAAACGTAAGCCACACGTTAGCATGAGACAGATCATCGAAGTATGTGGAATTGAAGTATGAAGAGAAAATCTACATAAAATTCAGAATCAATTGTCATTTTTTTTATTTCCTTTAAAATATATATTTTTCATTTCTTTCAAAATAAATATTTTTTCTTAGGTTGCAAGCTAACGTTATTTATTACATTTTGACATCGAAATTAAAGATTTCAATTTATTACTTGGGTTGTCATATTTCATCCTTTTAAATTCGTAATCTTCTAAATACGTAAATGAAATATAATACGAATTATTAAAATTAAATTAATAACAATAAATTATACATATTGTTAAATACATGACAGGCAAAATATTCTACAATGCTTAAATAAAATTATTTTTGTTTAAAAATAATAAGTTTAATCTACAATATCATAAGCAACTATTGCAGTTATATGTAAAATTTCCGATTTAAATTATCGATTTTCTTAAACGAGATACTTTTCGTTTGAGCTACCGTTCTACAAATCTCACTTTAAAGAAGTAATTGACATTAAAACTAGTATGCTGCATTTTATCCAATGTGTTTTATGTCTGTAATTGTCGCGAGAACAAGCTCTCGAAAATGTCGGGCGACGGATGTACCGGGTGTTCGTCGGTGCTGTGGGAACTCGGTCTCGGATTCCAATGGGTGTTTTATTGCGCGCATATGTCGGCGAATTGATCCGCTCGGTCGTAAAGCAAATGACGTTGCGAAAAGAGAAAGGTACCCCCCTATTATTTTATGAAATGAAATCATTAATGTTCTAGCCATTGGAGCCTGTAATTGGGACGACCATAAGATTGTAAGAACGAGTACGCGCAGAAGCGATGGATCGATTACGAGGTAGTTATAGGCATTATTTCCGCGATTTCTCGACACAGATAAGATAGTGACTTTAACTGTTAAGTGAATATAATCGTGCTATGTCTATGTAATCATCATCAATTCCGTTACGGTGATGTAATTGTTATGAAATTTCATGTGAATTTTATTTTATTGCAAAATATTGCGAATCGAAGTACTGTAGTATTGAAGAAATCACAGTATTTTTTTTAAATTGTTAAAACTTTCTTTAAATTTACCGATTCTAACTTTGACCGATTACTCTTCGCAATGTTTTATAATTATTTTAGTAACGACGATTAATAACATTATAGTTTATTTAAAGTAGAATAAAAAAATCACACTCAATATTCTACATAAAAAAAAATAAATTATCACCATTGTTTTCCATCTGCAAAGATAGAAGTAGATACAATGGATTGGTGGTCGCTCGTAGTAACGCTGGCAGTAACGCCGTGAGGGTATCGAGGGCGAATGAACGGTCACGTTTAACCCGTTACAAAGTACTCGATCGGCTTTTAATAATACACCTCCACCGCGCCCGATCGCACGCATGAGAACGTCCGCGAATAGCGCGACAAGCGGCTGCGGCTCTCTCACCGCTCTCTCGTCACCGTAGCAACGCGACATCATTCTCGGGGCATTGTGATCACGGGTCTCGCCCCGGGACGACCGCCACCGCGCATCGCGCTTTGCCACATCCTGCGGGATCCCGGGACTGCACGCGGGGATACGCTACAGTAGATCTGAAGTGGCTCGCTTCCTCCCCATCGTTGTTGGGAGGCGACCGAGCGAGCTTCGACAAACTCGCTCGGTGAAGACGAGTTTGCGCGCGTGCCCGCGCGCGTGAGCACGTGCACGCGCGCGGGGTAGATCACGGCCGGTGTGATGAGAGACGACGGAGACGAGAGGGTTTGTTGAGAGGCTGCGGATAATCGAGGTCTGCTCCGGCATGGGGTGGTGTATGCCACCCTCATCGTTGCGTCGCGCCGCGACGACACATTGATGGCAAGCAACCGACCGAGGATGAATTAATTCAGCCGGATTAGCGGCTTTGCGTCGAATTAGGCACTGTTACCGGCTAATAAAATCATCGAGATGCGCCCGTCGCTTCCCGATGCGTTCGCTGAGTGGGAAACTCGCTTTCGTCGCGTCGGATATAGGGAATCATTGTAGCGATCAGCATCTTGTCGACGCCAGAGATTTTATTCTGCTCCGATTTAATCATATTATCGGAGAAAGCCTTGCAGGATTTTGTAAAGTTAGCGTCAAATTTCAGATTCCTTTTTAAGTCGATTTTAAGATATATTATGTCAATATTATAATGAAACTATGTATTTGTTATTAATTTTAATGTTTTGTAATTTTCTACTTTATTTAATTGGTTACACTGTGCATGTAATCAGATAACGTAATTATTTTAAGCTTACTTTTGATTTTATTAAAATAATACTTTATTTTATTAGTATATAATAAAAAAATAATGTTCACACGTTATTAAGTTTTACTACTAATTTTGTCTAATTTTGTCGAGTCACTCATAAACGCAGTTTGTTTCGATCGAACTGTTGCTTATTATATTCACGAAAATAAAAGATGATTACGTTAAACAAAATGTAGATGAAAAGATAATTTTGTTAAAGTATCTAAAAATTTAAGTAGAAACAGATTTGGAAATAATTTTGTTGAACAAAATGATATATAAAACACTTAAATTAATTATTAGAGAGAATATCAAAACTTTTTACAGCATTAACATTAAGTTTGAGCGTTCTACGCTAATTCTAATTATTTTCAACTCTTTATGAAGCTAAAGCTTTTTAGATACAACATTTTTCCTGTGATAAGATATCAATAAAATGTTAGTTATATAAGTAATAAACGTTAAATTATTTTCGAAAATTTAACAGAAGCTAATAGTATATATTATCGAAAGACACGAGCCGTAACATAGGATTTCTGTTGAAAATCGGAGTTCATTCCGCGGTTAATTAAAGTATCACGACAGGGCGTTTACAAACGAGGCAGAACATGTTTCGCGACAAAAGGTGAAAGAGTCTCCCTTCGTGTGCGTTCACTTTGAACCGATATCAAGTCGAGAGTGTGAGAGAGAGAGAGAGAGAGAGAGAGAGAGAAAATCCGGAAGGGAGGCTCGCGGAATCGAGGGTTCGATTCGCGCACTCGTTGTTCGTGGCATATCGAGGGAAAGCATCCGACCGGAGTTGGATTAATTCTGCCAGATTAACGCCTTTGCCGACCTAATCTTTCAGTAGGCCAATATACGAGAGTCGAAAAGATTTCTTCTCCTTCGCGCGTTCTCTTTACGAGCGAGAGATCTTTGAATTATACGATGACGGTAGCTACCCATTTCTGGCTATTATCGTCTATTGCCGACAGCCCCGTTATCGAGTCCAATTAGCCAGATATTACATATTCTTCGTCATTATGTTTCCACTTTGGAAAGCACGGAGTGCGGTCTCGCTTTGAACGAATCCAACCTATTAGCCGAAACATAGGTATCCTTTTTTTGTGGGGAACTATTCGCGGGATAAAACTGATGTAATGCGATCCAGCCTAACTACTTTCAGTACCCTTTCCAGATATTGTATTACATTATAAAAAAGAATAATTGGAATGATGCGAAGAGATATGTTTAAAAAATATAAAGTTTAAAAGTCTAAATAATTCTTGTATATGTTTATAATATACAAATTTAATTAATGGATTATTTCTATTGGAATTAATTTTATTGAAGATAGCATTAAAATAATTTTACGTCCTGCATTATATTTCCCAATTAAATTTGCTATTTTATCATAGAAGTTCGAAAACGATAATTATAGAGCTAATAATAAATATTACAATTTTTCCTTTATATATTTAACAAAATTGTACAAATTTAAATCTGAAGTAAAAACGCTAAATAATCGTTCAAACTAAACATAAAGTAGACGTAATATAATATTTTTGTGTATCACGATAATAAACAATATATTCTCGGGATATAATAATATTGTATAGAAATTTAATGCATGATAGAAATTTAAAATATCGACGTGTCACGAATCGATTCATCGATTGAACATCGTTCAGGACTAAGGATCGTACGTAATTAGAGCGAGACCAATTCTTGTCGAAGATAGCGAGGATCCCTCCCGAATCATCGTACCGACGATCGACTATCCCACGACGATTCGCGAGAAATTTTTTCGTCCTTCGGACCGCTCTTCGGACCGCGTGACATTGCGGATCTTGGAACGAGCTTTATAGCCGTTTTTGCTGCGTGTTCGAGTAAGAGCCGGCCTGACCGATTTTCCGGCTGATGATTCGCCGGCTCACACTGCGACTCTATTACCGTGTTTCTGCCGAGCTCTAAAAACCGGCGGTGCACATACGGTCCTTTTTTTCATTCTCAACCATACGATCGAATGACTAAGAAGTAGTGAAGAGGAAGAAAAAAGAGAGAAAGAGAAAGCGGAAGGAAAAGTAAGACCAAACGAATGAGTGAGTGAAGCTTATTTAAATTCAAAAGAAAAAGATCATGCTGCCACTTTTTATTCAAAAGATAAAAATCAGAATAAAGCAAATGATTATTGAGTACATATGTTATCTAAGCCTCTAAGCAATTAAGACACGTGCCAGTAAATATTTTTGACAAGAAACGAATCATTGTAAAACAAAGAAAATATGAAGTTAGAATCAAAAGGATGAAGAGTAACATAAGAATTAAGAAATAACTACGTCGATGACAGAAAATAGAAATTTTTCTGCACTCTCTACACGTATAACTGAATAATAATCAAAATACCAACAAATCAAAAGACAATTGTGTCTTACGCCAAGTGTACGCACAACAGACAGATATCTGCACGTGAATTGCTTATTTATAACTATTGAATCGAGATTATCGGATGTTAATAATAGCTGGACCGATTAAATTTATAATGATCTTAATCGATAGCTGAGGATTCTATTGCATAAAAAATAGTGTATATTTAGTTTTGCTGTTTCTGCAGCATGGACAGAGATACTTATGTATATTTTAACGCAAAACACGGCCTACTAGCGGAATACGTGCGTGCAATGCGAGTACAGAGATACATGTTTTAACGCAAAAGTTTAATACGGAAATAACTGAACTGGAGGAAACGCAAAAAGGTGTGTATAGGAAAACACGTGTTAGAAGGACATACGCAAGTACGCACGCACGTACACCGCAGCGAAAAGAAACCGACCGGCGCGGCGCGGTGGAGAGGAGGGCCTCGTTTTTCATTTCTTTCCACGAGCGCGACGGACAAAGGCCATTGTGGAGGATCCCATTGTGAAGGATTTTAACGTATGCACACATACATACATACATAATATATATGCAATACATACGCGCTTGGCCGGCGCGACTGTGCGAACGCGTGCGTGCTCACTCTCGTTCTCGCGCGGCCCGCCAGCGGAATACGTGCGTGTGTATGTGCATATGCACCCGACCATCGAGGAATCCGAGCTGACCCCCCGGGTGACACGGTGCATATTTATACCAGGAAACGATCGGTCGTCACTGCGCGCACGAGACGGTTACTATTCGCGCCGATAGATCTGTATCCAACAAGCGGAAGAGTACAAATTCGAAAATTCACGAGGGGATAACCACTTAATGTAATCGTGGGACAGAGCTCTCGAAATTATAAAATCTCTGTATAATCCGATAATTACATATGCAACCATGAGAAATTATTGTATAATGTTAAATAAAACTATATATTTTTTACCAAATGATAACTTCATATGTAATGAAAACATTATTTGTAATCAAACGAAATCACATGAAATCAAATAAAATCATATAATCAGTGGGACAATATTTCAGCTAGTGGTTACCTCCTCGAAAATTTATTTTTCGTGAAGAAGTGGAGGCTTAGGACAGATCATAGTCTTGCATAGTGCATAATATATATGAACCAGTCAAAGTTTTTCATTTCCTTTCGCATTCATGAAATAAAAGACTCCAATTGGTTGATTTTCTTATACTTTATACATTATTTTCTTTTTCTCGGCGAAAGATGTATCTTCGATTAGCGGAAGTCAGACCGTGTCAGGCTCGAAAATGAGACGCGATCGGGCTCCTCGAGTACGGTTCGGCCGCGTCGCGTCTCGTCGATGCTTATTGTTGCACGCCGTCGAGGAATCTGAGGAAGAGGATGACACCGCGGTTTCGTTTGTGGGAAGTCGACGGGTGGCTACGCGAATAGTATCGTTCAACTCGACGTCGAACCGAGTCAATAGAAGTCCACGATGCCCGAGCTGGGCCGTAGATAATAACAAATGATAGAGATTTAAAGTGGACGACAGTTTCTACTATCTTTCCCACGGATCGTTGTTCATTGCGAGAGCATTTCGCGATCGATGTTTGACGATTTGCATGGTAAATGCTTGATCGGTGATTAATAGAATTTTAATTGCTAGATACATGTTTACAATAAACTGATAGCAAACGAAAAAATATTCATGACGTCAATTTTCAGTGAAATTTCTAAAGAAATTCTAATGAATGATTTAGATTCTAAATCATTTATTAAATAAGAAAAAGAATTTTATTTTAGGTCGAAGTGGATTTTGGTATTAAATAAAATTCATATGCAAATTTGTAAATATATCTTGCAATTCCATAAACTATGTGTCGAATCAGGTTGTTAGATTTGAAACG
>Ga0157364_1002458_pt1 | contig 17253 bp, 6 predicted proteins | sample AttsexASBM2_FD_111476 | JGI IMG/M metagenome (GOLD analysis project Ga0157364, IMG submission 111476) | Fungus gardens microbial communities from leaf cutter ant in Ribeirão Preto, State of São Paulo, Brazil - Atta sexdens ASBM2 | ecosystem: Host-associated > Fungi > Mycelium > Unclassified ... | reverse complement strand
TTTGAGACTATTTTTTATGTGTTTTTTTTTAAATAATTTATATATATATATATATATATATATATATATATATATAATAGGTCCAATAGGCCTATTCCACTAAAAAATGACGAAGAAACTGATTACTTACTTATTATGTGGCTCAACAGGAAAACAACATATTCTAATGCAACATATTAATTAAAATAAACGAGGGAGAAACAGAAATAATTAATTATAATTTTCTTGAAAATATTATATAATGCGGCAAGATAACTACTTCAAAGTAAATATTCGTGTTTTTTGAAGCTTTATTTTCGTGATCGATATTTTCAATTGTATTTGCGTATTTACTGGAGATTGGAAATGTCAATCCATCGACCAATGTCATTTCTATATTTTTGAAAATCTCTTAAAAAGCATGTCTCGTGGAAAGCAGATCTATAATAAGCTATATCTAATTGATAATAATAATGACTGAACATCATTATAAGTATAAATGCATTTTAGTAAATATAATGTACTTTTAAAATATTACTATTTTTTTTTATAATACATTCGGTTTCTTTCAAAGAACTGCTAACTATACTTTTGTATATAATTGTGCTACAGATTTTAATATTCTATATAATATAGAATTTTACTTTACCGAGTCATATATTTGATCATCCTTTTTTATTATTTTTTAATAAACCTGAAGAAAACACTTAAAGGACGCAACAATAAATACAACTTCAAAAATAATATGGAAAAATATTGTTGAAATTATAATCATTGTATTTTAATTATTATCAATTATATTGCAAAATATACGTTGTATATGTTAATAGAAAATTTAATTTAATGAAGAAAATAATAATTATGTAGGAAAGAAAATATTTTAATGATAATTTGCTACATAGTATGTTTCGACCGTATCTTCCAGGTTTCTTATATAGTGCGATGCTCCTGAGATATACGTCTGCACACGATCCGGCGGCTCGGCCGTCGAACATTGAGTAAAAGTATACGCTTCAGAAATCAGCAACCGAAATGAACCAATTCAAGTACTATTTTATATAATGATCGAAAAGTAACTCATTAGCAGATACTCAATAATTACAGTATATGCATTTGTTAATGTGTACAATTATTAAAAAAAATAAACACCAATGCTTTTAAGAAAATTCTTTAATTATCTATTTTATTATAGAAAATGACACAGTGATTGACTGCAAATTGACTGCATGATGCCTTAATGTATTCAAATGTGTTAACATACTTGTTATCAAGAATTATAAAAATCGGATTTGATTCACATTTACAATCAATATATCGATTATGCTTCCCAATTTGGCCGATGGAGGGTTTGTTAAAAAAGATGTACGAGATGTCGCGTGATACCGCTAGGATGCGCAGTGAAGTATAACAGAAATTTCTCGAGAGTGCCGCAATAAGAAGAATATAATATATAAAAGATTTAAGAACACTTATAGTCAGGGACGTCAGGGTGTGGAGAAATGAAATTAATAACCTAACCTAATTTCCTTACTGGGAGCCTTCGCTGGTAGGGGTACCCTTGGAGGGGGGTATAATTTACAGAAGGTTAAAATTTTCCCTCGATGTCCTTAATTTTATTTAAATCTCATTTTATTCATTATTTTATTGCAAAGACATTTTTTAAATAATATTGCTGATGAAAAAAATCATGCGTACTATACTCTATATTTCTTCTCCATTGTAATATTAGTAATAAATTATTTGCAAAAGAATTTTAATTTTAATTTAATTTTTTTATTTAACGATATATAATCAGATATATAATTTTTGCAAAAAATGATTAGAAGGAAATTTATATTTTCCATATAAGAATATAAATGTTACAGAAAAAAAAAAACATTTAATAAGAAAGATCAATATTTATATTGAATAATACAATTTTATAATTTAAATAAAAATTTTCTTTATTTTATCTTAATTATTTTTTAAATCATCAATATTCTCTTTTTATCAAAATAATTTTTTTATCAAAATAATTTTTTTAGGTTTTAAATCCTGCCAACTTTGTATTATTTTTAAATATTTAGGATATATATAAAAATATTCGTAATTAAAAAAAAATGTTTTCATCATTTGTTAAAAAAAATACAGGTAATAAAAAAATTGGTTAATAACGTATTAATGATATATTAATAGATTTAATTGATGTTTTGCATGACATGAAACCATTATTTTATGTCGCATGTATGTTTCTCGAAAAAAAACGATTGTACATGTTGTATCGTGGAAGAGCATGAATAACTGTGTCGCGCACCAACGACACTTGGTGACCGATTTTTTTTTGCACAGTGTCTATATCGGTGAAACGGGTTTTTCACCGTCAGGACAGATGCAATCACGCGAAAATCGAGTCACCGTTTCCAATGGCTGCTGTCACCGTTATACCTGGCAAAAAGATGTTATTACGAGTGGCTCGAAACGATTCTAGACCGGTCGCGCGCGCTGCGACCCTTCACCGTTCACAGATTGAGAAAACAAGAAACTTGCTACGTGACTACCGATACTCTATTTGCTCTTGCCGTAGGTTCATCTGTTAATAAGCGAAAAATTATGCTAAAAATATTTTGTCCTCTTATGGCAAGAACGAATGACACTTTATGATTTCATTTAAAATTTGAAATGAAGATTCTCAAATAAAAAATCATTATAACATTAAAATAGTTAAAAAATTATTAAACTTACTAATACTGCAGCAATCTTGGATTATAACGAGTCAAAAGCGAGAAAATATATTAAAAAATTCTTGCAAACAGTATTAAAATGTGAACATTTTTCAATAAAATAATATCTGCTATTCATAGAATCTTAGATTCGTTAAATAGTATAACATACTGAAAATTTCTCTTGTGATTTTTTGATTATCAATAAACAATCATATATTCGAAATTGAATTATGCCTAAAATTATATGTGATAGCTCAAATTGAGATAAACATGATTTTATTCTATGTTGAAAGGAGTTTATGATGTATTTTACAAATGTACTCTATCAAATGCAAATGTTGTTTTAAAATAACTTTCTATTTTAAGATGTTTTTGCAAGAATTTTCGTTATCTGTTCTTTTGCTTCTGACGTCAATCTAAAGATTTATTTGTTAAATATCAAAGGAGCAACGGTAACTTGCCTTAAATTAAATAAAATTTCGTTATTTTTAACTTCCATATATTCAAAAGATATAAATCAATCCATTCTGCGATTCAAAATAAATCCATATTAACGTATGCACTTAGTAAATAATAAATAAAATTTGAGTCAAATTTGACACATTTTTTTTAATTAAATTATTTAACTTCAGTCTTAATTAAATTAACGACATATTGAATAGGATTGAATAGTGATGAATTGTAGAAATGATTAGAAATAACTAAAATTAAGTATAATTTGACATTATAAATTTGATTTAACAGTGTGAGTGATCAAGAGCCTTAAAAGTCGATCACTTTTCAATCATAATTCATTCTGACATCATTTTAATGTGATCGTTGTACTGCTTAGGCTTTTAATGATTATGAAATAAAATTGATATTTATTGAATGAAAACATTTAATTATGACATTGATAAATTAGTTGGCAAGATTTTAATGGCTGTGAATAGAATTGATATTTATTATGTAACGGAGAAATTTAATTATGTATAACATTCAGAAGGTATTAAAAATGACAGCAGCATAATAAGAAATGACTTTTTTAATGATATCTGGTAGAAATTTTTGTAATGACATTTTAGACTGCGACATCCCAATCGGTCAATACTGGACAACTTTCAACTATTTAACAAATGTGCATATTTATATAGGCAAAGTTTATACGAAGAAATCGTACGTAATATCGCTAATGACATCGACTCATCGATATCGAACCGGTTTTTCTTTACACAAACTTTGCCTGCGAAGAAACGTAGTTAAACAATTAATTACTCTCCATTTTTCACGATGGCAAAACAAACTGATTGCGTGATAATCCATCAGCGGCGACCATCAATCCTCCAGGTTTCACCCGAGGACTCCATTTTGTCACGATTACAGTACTTTTAACGAACCATTTTCCAGCCATTATTGCAGGACGTTCCAGAAGTTCGCGTGGAGTTCCGCTGGGAGAGATAGCAATCTCTTGTGCGATATCGCGCAGACGGACGAGCGCAAATGAACGAGAGAAACGCGATTCCTTCCAACGGGAGCACAGAACTCCAAGTAAACGAAACTATTCTCGTCTCTGTTTCTCGTTTAGCAAGCGGCCGACGGGGCGGCAAGAGCGGCGGGCACGGTGTACCGTGTCGTGGCCGGTACACAGAGCCTCGGGCTCGGGCTAAGCGCTTCGCGCGACGTGGGCCCGGCCGCCCCAGCTGCCGCCAACCCCGGTGGTACTGGCACCCCGATGTCCGGCGCATCCTCGACCGCCGCCCCAGGAGCTGGCATTCTACCACCGGTACGCCAAATCCTTCCGACACGCCTAAGTGTCCGCCGACAGAGAGTACGGCGACTGCGCTTCTTCGACCGAGTCCGATGAGACCGGTTGCTCACATATGCCGTTCTTTTAGAGAATAGCAGTTCTTCGGCGAGATTTCGATGACGAAACGCGTCGAATGATCTGTATTTGCTCTAAAAGTCGAGGAAAACGATCGTAGGCGTTGAGTGGGCACGCAATGATGCGTTTATTTCATTGCACAAGAGATATCGCGATTCCTTACTTCAAAAATAATACAACTAAAAAAATTTAATTTCCTGGGAAAAAAAAGAGAAAATTAATTCTTCAATTTGACAGAAAATTATTGACTAATCAAATAATATTGGCGAAAGAAATATATCCTTAATATGATCAAATGTCATTTTTGTTACCTATGTTTCGCAAGCATTAAAAAAAATCACCTTTTCTAATTGTGACAATTTTTTTTGAAAACTACTCTTTTTTAATTTTGATTTTTGTGATTTTTCATAAAATTAAATTAATTCACTTTTAATGATTGATAGAATAATGTTTACCTAATTCATTTATGATAATAACTGGAGACACTTTTTTTATTGTGACATTTTTTAAGTAAGGAAATGATCTGACGCATAACATGTCATGAACTTATGATCGTTTTTTTCTATTTGTTAATGTGAGACAATCGACGGTTGGTGCTGCACGTACATAGCACCAATCGAATTTATTGGGTTCGTTCAATAACTTTCTCTTTCTTTTTTTTTTCTATTTCATTCTACTAATATGATTTCCCTCTTTCTTCTCTTTTTTATTATTCTTCTCTTTTTTATTTATTTTATTTTTCTTTATCTTCTCTTTCTATTCTACTTTTTATACTTTATTCATTTCATAATCACCTTCAGCATGTCATATATTTTCCAATTGCATGAAAAATTGATAGTCATCTGATTTGAATATCAACTATGATTCAAGACTTGATCTTCTGGAGTTGACGATGGGTTTATTATCTCTTCTATTGATTGATTAGATAACAAAAATTTTGATGTAAAAATAATTTAGCCTTCTTTATAATAAAATAATATTAAGATAAAAAATACATTATTATTTGAATTTATTATTAATTCTTAATTCTTGTATATTGTTGTAATCATTTTAACAAAAATGTCAAATAATTAAATTTTCTTTATGTTACATCTGTAAAAAATTTGGATCATTCTTATTAAAATAATCTTTAAATAGTATTTATTATTTTTCATACAATTCAAGTTATGTAATTTTGATTCTTTAAAATTTATTAAAATTTATACATATATTAAATAGATTTCATAAAATATGTTAGAGATTTTGGCGTTAGTCTCCGTAGGATTGAAGTTTATTATAGTTTTTTTCTAAAATACTATTCCATATGTATTTATTTTTGTAATATCCCAATCATGCGCTACAAGCAAAAATAATACAAGTGCACTCTTCACATTATAGCTTGTAATTATATTGTCTTAATTATCTTATTATCTTCAATCAACTTGTTCACGTAATTCTTCTCTAATCGCAAAATCTTCTTCGCATTGTATTGCACTTATCTTTATATGCATGCCGCACTTTTTCACATATATGCATCACTCTCGACATGATTGTATGACGTTTCTTAAATCTTCCGACTTACTTTCTACCAATGACTTAATCCCTCATGACGACTTATTTTGAACAGGTTACCGACACTCTTCCTGTCTAGTTTCATTTTCTTTTTCCTCATACACCGTTTCTCCTTCCTTTATACAAAGCATCTACCGATCTTGCCTGTCTCGCTGCGCATGAATTGCATATCAAGATCTCTAATATTACCGGCCTGTTGTATATGCATACGTATATATGTTTGAAAGTAATGCAACACACATCGAGTTCTATAATCTACCGTTCCCTCTGTATAAAACTATCTTTTCTTTATTTGCTACGACTTCTTTGTATTCACGCACTTTTTTTACATGTCTAATATTGTAACGAGGTCTTGTCGTGTAATTGTACAAATTGCGCATCCCTAACTCCTAGCTGGATATTACTTTATATATTCCTATGCAAAGAGCCTAGAGTTGAAGTATATACTACACTGAACCAAAACTGTACGTAAAAACAATAAAATATTCATTGAATTATGAAAAAATAATGAAAGTTGATCCAATGAATTCTCATAATAATTTAAGTTATAAAACTATTACTAGAATCCATTGTAAGAATGAATATATATTAATGAATTTATATAAATAAATCTAGTTATTCAATATCAATGAATTAACTACATTAATTCGGATATTAAATTAACGGACATTGATTAACGATCATTCATTGGACCAAAAATGATCAAAATTTTTTTCAGTGCATAGTTGATTAAAATGAGTAATATATTTACACAATATTCGATTTGTATTAAAAATGTTAAGTTTTAATTACTAATAGAGGCATTTTTTAGTATACACAAATATCTGACAATGAATATAAAAAAGGACATTGGTGTATTTTAGACTTCTCTATTTAATCGACATCTTAGTTTTATTAAAAATGCAATTTGCACCGAGTGATGAAGTCGCTGTGTAAATTTTTAAAAAATTTCACAATCACAAATATAAAGTATATTTTTCAGTTGAACTTTTTGTGTCGTTCATCTTTTCTGTTTTTCTCTCCAATGAAGAAAGAGTGAATAGTGTAAGAAGTTTTGCTGAAAAGTACATGATCAATTATAACGCATAAATTCTTATACCTTTAATTATTTATATGCCCTTAATAGTTACTTAATTGTGTTTTCTTCAACTCTAGAATATTTATCGGATAATTTTGTCCATTTCATTTCATTCCAAATCCCATCTTGTTCCACTCGGCCAACGGTCCCGACGCAACGCTGACAACCACCGACTTTTTAAATCTGGCGTACTGACCGGCTGATGGAGAGGCCGATTCACTCTGGATATGGCGGCCGCCATTGATCAATGCCGATTCTCTCGTTGTTGTGATCTTCGTACTCGTCCACTGCACCGTATATATCTAGCGGTCCGTAGTTGTATCTAGTTCCATTTATTTTGGATGCACTCGAGTAAATGCACGCAGTTTTGTCGCAGCAGATGAATCGGTCGCAAGAAATAATTTGATATATTTGAATAATATTCGCGCAGATCCTTTGGATGAAGAGTGAATGTTTAATGATCATTAAAAAGCTGGGATTTCTCATCGCGACGGAACCGGTTTGTCTGCCAGACAGAGCATCTCGTAGATACTTATTGTAAATTTAGTCCACGATTTATTGTAAATTTAGTCCATGTACAAACTCGACGCGTTCGTAACTAGATTCATACATCATAGATCAAGAGACATCTCTCAATCAAAAACATCCACAGGATAGTCCTATATCCTCTGAATGTCCTCAGGATGTTCCCAGAACGTCTCTCGGATAAAGTATGATGTATGGAAAGAATTCGCCTGAACACCAAATTTAATATTATTCTTATTATGTTGTATTGCGAATTACTAGATACGAAGCGTATTATTGAGAGTTAGTCGTGGCACATGGTTTATCCTGTTGTCACTATTGGGTACTTAGCGATTTCACCTTTTTATGGTGCACGTGCAGGGTGTCCATATAGAAATCCTTAGCCAGATGTCGATCCATGATCATTTTGCAGAATCGGCTTTCGTTCAAGAATAATTTCAAATAATTTTCAAATTGAAAAAAAACATATGGACACCTTGCAAACAAACTTCGAGTATTACGAGCCGAAGGAGCGCACGTAAGGATCGTAGCAGCAAGATCGATGGTTCGTATGTTATAGCCGCAAGTAGGAATAAGGATGTGAGAGCACCGTAGTGTCGGGAGCGCTGGAATTGGACGTGGAGCTGCAATACACACCGCAATTTTATTACCCTAACAAACAAACAAACAAACAAAATATTATAATTCCTGTATGTTTTGTACTCACTTCTTCGCCGCGCATGCCGAAACCCATTCGGGAACGTAAACGGCGGGGCGCCCTTCTAATTGCTCCAACTAACACTAATAGATCTCTGTAATGTTTCCAGCTGGTGGCCGGAAGCGGAAGTAACCAGCTGAGTGGCTCTCCCTCTTCGGACACCCAAGGAAAGTCGGATGAACACGAAGCCGTACCCGGCCCAGTCACCAGGTTCTTCGTCATCGCTAATCGAGGACTCTCGAATCTCATTCAGGATCTCATACTCGTGAGTATAGAAACTTTCACTAATTTTAACTTTTTTTTAACATAAGAATTTTGCGTTTATTTAAACTCTATACGAAAAAATCGATTTTAGTAAAATATCTGACAATTTTAAGTGCATACAAATCTTGGCAAATTTCAACTTTAATTTAATTAGATATAGATCTAAAAATAATTATATTAAATCATCAAACTAATTACGTAGGCTGTAAAATGATTTGATTTTTTATGATAAGTATGATGATAAAAAAGTTTTAACATTCTAGCAAGCCGATCACGTTCAATATAATTATTTAGATGGCCCAATAAAATTATTTTCAAATCTATATCTACTTAAATTTTTAGATATTGTAGCAAAATTATTCTTTTCATGTAACTTCCGCAATTTGAATCTTACCTCGCAGATCTAAATGCGAACGCGTTATTGCTTTGATTGATGTGTTATTGATATTTTTCTTGTTATATAATTATAATATTATAAGATTATAATTTTTTATAATTGTAGAACATTCCTTGTGAGTGTCTGAAGTAAATAAATTAATTCAATGACACAATAATTATTGTGCGATTGTGGAGGTATAATTATCTACAAACTTTATAAGCGCTATTTTCGACATGAATGTATACTAGTCGATTCCTAAAAGAGAAGGGATAATTGGTGATAAATAATCAATTGCTGTTACAGAGCTCACAATGTGATCATAGTGCTAACAATGTGATCATACAATATGTTATTATTTAATAACATATTTTGAAAGATATCTGCGTCAATTAGCTACATACTGCAGACATAAGCAGACAATATAATAGGATTTATATTCATTATACCGGATGTCGATTATAGATTTCAAAATTTTAATGACTCTTAGACCACGCAAAGGTAAACCGCGTCTATGACGAAATATTGAACAACTGTGTCGAAGAGCAATTAATAAGTAGAAGTTAAATTGTACATAATATCGTTAGACAATTGTGTCAGAAATAAATCTAACTGTAATTATAATTTATTTAGAAATTGCAGGTATAATTAATTTAGAAACTGAAAAAATCAACTCTGATATGATATATGTGTGCACAATAGCACAAATGATTGCGTAGTTTCTGACGCACATAAGTTGTTCATATCTCTATTTCATTATCTACGAGAAAATTAATTTCAACATTGGAACGAGGAAAAGGATAGAAATCTTTTTTTCTTATTAGGATCACGGCGTTCACGGTTCACTGCGTGAAATTTGCGAATCTTGTACTATAAATCAAATAAATAATTCAAATAAACGAAAAACTTATAACACTGTACGTGACGTAATTCTGATTGCGATTCCACAATAAGTAATCCAATCTGTCGTCGCAAGTGACTGCATTTGTCGACACGCGATAATTATTACTCGCAAACGGATTCGTTTCTTCAACGGATTTGCCAAGTGAAATTTACATCATGATTTCTTATATAAAATTACGAGATTAATTAAAACGGTGACGGAAACGCATGACAAAGAACGCGACACAAATCACGAAATTGCGAGTTTTAAAAAAGAATAAAGAAGTATCAAAATATCGCAACCACGCAAAAAAATATTTTGCTGCTCCAGCTAGAATTACAGCTGTTTTTATATCTGATAAAAAATTAGGTATCAATTGCATAGAATTTATAGCAAATCTAAGTTCTATCTCTGTCTTCTATATGATTAGATGCAATACATATCCAATATCGCAGTATTTGCTAGAAATTTATCTACACTAACTATTTTTCGTAGAAAGTTAGATAATTTTCGCAAGATCATTAATAATTGCAAGATCATTTTTTTGAGTGACTTACATTAATTGAATAATAATTAGACAAAAGATGTATGAGTACTCAACGCTATATAACGAATCGTATTAAAAATCCATTTGGAATTAGTATAAAAGATTTTGAATGTTAAATGAGGCATGTAAAATATCAAATTTGAAACCGCAAGAATAAGTAAATGCACACACGATGAAATTCATAAAATCTTCTTAAAACTCGGGAATTGAAGGAACATTAGTCTGTCATAATATTTACAAGTTTATGATATAATACTTTATTAAAGTTGAGTGTTGTTGCGTGGCCACGTTACCTTGGTTGCGATTATTGATTAAAATCTCTCTCTATAGAGATTTTATAGAGTTCCGATAAGCCGATTGGCGTTTATATATAGATTTAAACCTTTACAGTAGCCAGTCACGTGTTCGGCCGAAAGTCAAACAAGCATAGCGCCGCGTCGCGACGCGTCGCGTCGCGTTGTTTCAGAAACTGGGCCATTACGCAAGCCGTCGGGATCGGTGGAAAGTAAAAATATAAGCGACTTTCTCTATGAAATAGCGCGTCCATTTACCAGCTGCAACTTATGCAAGAGCCGATCCTGGCACGCAAGATCGCCAGAGGCGACAACTGGCCGCGGTTACTATCGAAATCGCACGCTTTGCGTTACGCTTTGTGGACGACTGCCCTACATTTAATTTATCACAAAGGATCTTTCATGTTTAACGACCAAGACTTAGCTGCGAAAGTACACAAATCTCTTCTATCTTTCCTTATTTTTTATATCGACATATACCTCACTAAGTATATAGAAACTACAATTTCGAAAAAAATGAATTATATATATATATATATATTAGGGTTGTTATGTGTGGATTTTGAAAGTTGTCCAATTCAGTAATATATAGAAAGTTTATTTTATAATCTAATTTACATTTTGTAAATTGCGGAAGATTGCCGAATCAATTTATATAGTGACAAACATCATAGAGAAAGAAGATGAGAAAAGATTGACATTTATCACTCGCAATATATTTCATATGTTGCTGAGCGAACTGCGCTTTCACTTTGTGATTTAATCAATTTTAAGTCCGTAAAACACGGAATTAGTGGGCATTGTCCAGCTAGGAGATTATTCATTTTGCACTTATTGAATGGTGTTCAGCCTTTGGACAGTGTGTGATAGATGATCTAAATCAATGATGCGCAACTTGCAGCTATCTATGAATTTTTTGCGATTTGCTAGCTGATAGCTGAAAATATAAAATCTTTACTTTTTATTTTATGCAAACAAAATAAACATTATGCAGTCCACAAGATTTTATCTGTTTTTGAGTAGTCATCATGTGACTTTGCGAGAAATATAAAAAATTAAAAAAATTTCTCCTTCAATGACAAATTTCGCTTTTCATGTTTTAGAGAATGGATTATGTATTATTCTTGAAAAAAAGATTCTCTAAAAATGAATCTTTAAAAAGATTACGCGTATAACTGATCTAAACAGTAATATGATAGGAGAAAATCCGTTTTACAATCATTAAGACAGGATCTGTTTCGCGATTATCGTGACACAATATAAATTACACTGAGGAGTCGTGAGCAATATATATACATAATCGATCGATAATATAATATAATTTATTAATTATTTTTTATTATTTGATAACGTAATTTATTTAATTATTTTTATTATTTGATAATTTATTAATTGGATAAAATATTAATGGCAATCTAAAAACTGTTACTTAAGCTATCATTAATACAAAACCGGAATTGAATTATCTTAGATCATGCATCATCACGCAAGGATTTTTTTTATTCATTCCGCGGTACAATATATCCACTATAATTTTTTAAACCAATGATTTTTACGCTCGTAACACTCGGAATTGCTGCGTGAACCGTGGAAAATGATTCACTTTAGATCATATGATCGACGTAACTGCGGCGTTTATTCTTGCTCGGCCATTTGTTACTTCCGTACAACTTACGAATTTTGTAATCAGTTAATAGTAGATAATTATAGATACTATCGAAGATAATAATAATTTATGTATACAAAAAATAACAATCTATAATAAGAAATTAATTTTATTAATAACAAAAATATAATTGTTGATGTATGAAGTCGGAATTTGTTTTCTATATTAATATTATATATATAGAAAACAATATTATAAATATTTAAAAAAGAAAAAATAATATTAATTAATTCATTTAAGCTGACACATTATTAATATTCTTAATTTAATAGAAACTTTCTGTTTATTAATTTAAAACATTAAATTAAATAAGTTTAATTGTATTTATGAACATTTTAATCTTAATAGACGAAGATCACATTAAGCAATGAATGCAAATTATCCTCATTTTTTTAATATTATTAACTTAATAGAAACTTTCCGTTTGAATTAATTTAAAGATATTGAATTAAATAAGTCTAATTATATTTATGAATATTCTATTATGAATATTCTTAATACAGATCATGGAGATTATATTAAGCAATAAATTATCTTTGTTTTTTTCTTTGATACAAAATAATGAAAGGAGTTTATAGAAAAAAAAGAGATTAAATGACATTTAGATATAACCCTAGAGATAAACGAAATTGCATTGAAATTGAACAATGTCGGCAATATTACATACAACAAAGAGAATGTAAAAAGAATAATATACACATATTTATATATATATATATATATATATATATATATATCTGTGTATGTATAAATTAATGATGGCGGGAATGGGTAAAACTTTTGCGGAAATTCTAGATAACAGATATACCGGTTTTGCGTGTATTACAGTCGCAGATTGAAAAATTACTACTACTTAAAAAAATTAATACTACTTAAATTATAATATTATATTATATCTGAGAAATATAGCATAATGTAAATTAGAACTTCACGCCGGTCAACTATGCAACGAGTCGTTGAGCAAAAAGCGCAAAGAGAAAGGAAATTGAAACTTTTGTATGTCAATTCTTTGTTTGCGTCGTTTCATGTCGATCATAACTGTTCTATTATGCTACAATTTGCGAATTATTAAATTCTGTTGTACTAACGTGTGAAATGTTTTATTTCACAAGAAACGTTCATCGCGCCATCCGGTTTGAAAGTGATTTACGCAGCACGGAATTCCTCGATTCGTTAAACTCTTTTGCATCTTGATTTTGTGCAATTACATGAAGACGCGAGTAACACGAAGCAATTTTACGTTCGCGAAACATGCGTAGCGCTCGTAGTTCTTTATCTCTTTTTTTTTAATTGGCTTTAAAGTTTTCTCTATAAATTTAGTTCCTATTAACATTAAATAATGCAATTTAAGCAAAAATTTAGAAAATTACGATGTATAGAAAAAATAGATTATTTAAGAAATATTTAAATACTGCCCTGTCCTAAAAATATCGAACATACAATGACAGCAAAAAGTACTTATCGCAGATATTTCTTTAATTTTATTTTTAGAAAATGAATATTAATTAATAATTTATTACAGAGAATAAAATAGATTGTATACTAATAAAATAGATTGTATATTTCTCAGAATTATTTTTCCTAAAAACTATAGTAATTAAATATATCATTTTGATAATAAACGAAAATAGAAAATGATATTACAATAGAACTCCGTTTATTCAAATATACCAAAAGACAGATAATTAAATTATTCAGATACTATAGAGGCTCACTAGCTCTCCCCTCTATTAATACTTATTAGTTCTGATAATAGAAGCTAATGTTCAGATAACTTAAATCAAGTATATCAATTTCCTGTTCGAAAAACAATGCTAATTCAAGTAACAAAATTTTGAGGGATCAAATATATAAGCTTTTTTTCTAGTGCGAAAACGTGAAAAATGAAAATTTTTATGTATGTATGTATGTATATCTTAGGATCATTGTTATTTTTAACAATTTTTTGAATTTAATCAGAACACCTCCTAAAATAGTTCAAGATCTCAAAAAGTAATACCATATTTTTTCAGATTTTTTTTTAATAATTTTAACTTGTGCCACCGCGACACGGATAGATAGAAAAACATTTTTGTAGACAAAATTCGGCCGACGCTCTAATTCTTATAAATCAATTAATTGATTTATAATTAATAATAATTCTTATTAATCAATTTAATTATAATTCTAATTCTAATTCTTATTAACCAATCTAATTCCAATTTTTATTAATTACTAATTTTAAATTCTTTTTTTAATTTGCTTGAAATTGAATGAGCTATAAGCTTCTGCGTAAATTTTGACGGTTCAAATTAAAAATTACCTATCCAATATTGTTATTGTGTAATTTTGATTTTTTCTGCTCACTTCATTAGGTTGGCAATTTTTAATTCGAATTATAATCAAAATTTATGAAAATGGGTTTTTATTCATTCAATTTCGAGTAAATTAAAAAAAATTTTTAAATTAGTTAAAAATTAGAGCGTCGGCTGAATATTGTTTACAAAAAGTGTTTTTCCGTTTACTTGTGTCCTGATGGCCTGGATTAAAATTGTTAAAAAAAAATCTGAAAAAATATGGTGTTATTTTTTTAAGATATTGAACCACTTTAGGGGAGATATTCCGATTAAATTTCAAAAATAACAATCACCATAGTAACATATACTCTCACATAGTAAGAGTACAGAGAGTACAAAAATTTTTATTTTTCTGCTCTAGAGAAAAAATTACATAATTGAGTCCTAGTTATAAGATGTAATAATATACTTGAAATTTTAAACACTTAAACTTATATAAATGAAATAGATAACGGAGTTCAATCTACTGTATTTAGGCATACAAAATGTATTCAAATGTGAAATTTATAGTTTTTGAAATCATAAAACAGTTATCTTTGCAAAGCTCTTTTGTTTATACTAGAATAGAACATCATTATATATAATAAATAATAATATATCATAATTAATTTACTTTCTAATATAAGGTTTATTAAAAAGATATATATATATATATATATATATATATGTATATGTATACATGTATGTATATACCCTGATAGAAAATATTAGCAATTTGATCACATTTTGACTACAAAACCATAGCCATCCACATTTGGCTATGGATTTGTCGACAAAGCCTGCTGACAGGCATTGCCAGTAGATTGGTGGCATAAACCGAGCAGGCTTCTCAAATCGGATTCTGCTCTCAATCTTTGATTACGCAGAACTTTGTTCGGTTTCTGCAATCAATATTAGCATGTCTACCTAGCAGGCTTCATCATATTTCTGACAATTTGCTAACAATATCAGATAATAACAAACTCTGTGTACAATGTGTTGTTTTTCTGCAATTAAGAATTGCAGACTTTGCTTAAAATCTGTCTTCGTAGGCTTTACTCAGAGATATGTATATAAAAGAATACTTTTTATATTTACTATAATAATATAATATAGATTGCAGAGTCAAGTCGAATCATATGCGAATACTTAAATATTTAACTAAAATTGATCAATTTGCTTTAATTTGCAGCGTCTGGCAGCCACAAGCGAGCGTTTCGTCAACTTCAAGGCGCGACTGATTACCTCCATCATCTAAGGTCTATTTGAGCACTGAGATGAGGAAGCACAAGAGGAGCTCCGCTGGCGTTGGTACTGTCACGTAGAGGCATCATCGCCGAGCCACTTTTATCAGTAGGAGCACGGGTACGACGTTGGCAACAGAACCAATCTCACGGTGTTGCCCCCTTGTCCCTGAGATCCTAAACTCAATTTCTTCGTCGATGGCCGTCGAGCTTTTCGCGAAACACAAAACTTCGCCGCCAAACGCATTCCCCTAAAACAATCGATTCCATTCGACTTCATTTACTCCCTTGTCTAATTCCCTTTTATTTCCATTCCACTTTCTGCCTTTCTTCTCCCCCCCCCTTCTCTCCTCCTTTTTCTGATACTCTTCGTGCATTTTTATTATTTTCGCCCTTTAGTTAATTAGAATAACAATAATGAATAATAAAAAAATTTCCGTAATCGATCATCATTTTAGGAAGATCGAAATTTAATCGTTACGGCGTAGCTCGTGCCGCCATGGTACGATGGAAGCGGATATCGAGAGAGCTAGTGAAACTGTAAAATCGTTTTAAATTTGTGATACAACGCTCTCCATTGACAGTTTTAAATGAATAAATGATTCATGCACCGCCAGCCACGAGTCAAAAATTTCTCTGTGCGCTCTCTTGAATAGCAGAAAGTCATCCCTTAGCTAAAAATATTTCAATTCGCGCTTATGAAGTAAGAATAAATAATCTATTTTTTTATTTAAAAGGTATATGATACGGAAGGCTTTATGGTTTTCTAATAGGGATAAGATGCGTATTATTAAAAAAATCGAAGAACGAAGTCAAATCTTTTTTCTTCGATTGTTCACGCGCAAACAATATGTTCTGATCATAGACCCTATAAATATGAACTGGCAATACAAGCAAAATCATGTTCATGCTTCTCTTTCTAAAGTATACGGAAGTCCAGAAATATGTTTAGCGCATGCTTGATATACTATACATTAGTTATCTTTCATTGAGATTATTGTCTTTCTGTTCATCAATTCTAGAAAGTTCTGTCTTGCGTATTTTTTAATTACTTACATTTAAAATTTTCAAAAGAATCTTATTTCGTGTTTGCTTTGCTACAATATATTATTTTCAATTCTAATATAGTGCTAACGCGCCATATGTTTAACATGCACAATGTATATTTCCGGACATTTTGAAAAAGAGAAACACTTGAAAAGTATATATATATATATATATATATATATATATATATATATATATATATATATATATATATATATACTCTTT
>Ga0157364_1002457_pt1 | contig 17255 bp, 4 predicted proteins | sample AttsexASBM2_FD_111476 | JGI IMG/M metagenome (GOLD analysis project Ga0157364, IMG submission 111476) | Fungus gardens microbial communities from leaf cutter ant in Ribeirão Preto, State of São Paulo, Brazil - Atta sexdens ASBM2 | ecosystem: Host-associated > Fungi > Mycelium > Unclassified ... | reverse complement strand
TTTGTAGTTCAATGACAAAATAGGACATTGAACTCGATATAACATTCTGAACAACCATTACGTTAATAGTCTGACAAATAGACCTCATCATCATTACAAATTCATAAAAATTTTTAATTTCATAATTGCAATATAATTCTAGATATTATTTAAATTTAAGACATCAATATTAATTTATATACACTGTTAGAAATGTAACGAGCTTCATTTATGTGTAAAGGAAATTAAAAATAAATTAAATTTATGAAATTTAATAAGTTTTAATAAAATTTTATGAAAAATACATTAAATTTTATGTATATGTACACAAATACTTTTTAATTATAAATACATTAAATTTAATATAATGTCATAAAATTAAGTTCAAACTGTGTAACTTAAAATTTAATGAAATTTAAGAACATTTCTACAGATTCTTGTATTCCGAAATTTTATTTTAAGATTCATCGTTTTGGATATATTTCAAAATTTTTGTCTAAATACAAGAATAAAATTAAATTAAATAAAAATTATCAACTTTGTGTTACATTTCTAAGAGTTTTTAGAAATAATTTCAGGCGTTAAACTTAATTCTAGAAATAATTTGAATTCCTATATGCCACAAAAAAAATCTTTAATTATGAATTAAATAATTATAATGTTCAACAAATTCTTTCTAAAATGTCATCGTAAATATTTCGAAAATTTTTTCACATCGAACACGATGCCGTTAACAGAATTTGCGTAGCACGTCAGGATTTTATATAAATTGGGGTAAAAATGTGACATTTTCGACATTCTTTTAAAAGAAAACAAAAACATATTTTAAAATAAAGTGGTATAAGTAAAGTTCAAAAACTTTAAAATAAATTTCAGTACATGGTATGACTAATTTTGACCAAATTATGGCTGTTCAAATTTTAGACTTACTATGTAGTTATGTTCAACAAAAAGTCACTTTTTCTCTCTTTAAAATGCCATAGACACATGTTCCAGAGATTTTTCACGCTAAACACGATGCTGCCATCAGAATTTACGTAATACACAGAATTTACATATTAAGATTTTTAATAAATTCAAATGAGAAAGAAGTAAGCCAAAAACCCTGTTTACTGTTATACTCCAATTTACTAAAAATTCTGGTATTCAAAACGCAAAGTCTGACAACTTGTATTTAGCGTAAAAAATTTTCAGAATATGGCACTTCAAAAAGGAAAAAAGTTATTTTTTTATTAAACTGTGTAATTATACTGAAAGTCTAAAATTCAAACCATAATATGATAAAAATGAATCGTATAATCATAAACTAGAATTCGTTTGAAAGTTTTAGAATTGCACTTTTAGATGCCGTAGACTTTATTTAAAAGATCTTGTTTTAAAAAACATTAAAAATGACTAAAAACGATGTTTCCGCCCATTTCATCTCAATTTACTGAAAATCGTGACCAGCGAGAAAAAAATCTTCGTAATAAATACTATGGCACTTCGGAAAGAAAGAAATAATTTTTTATCGAACAGTACTATTGATTGAATCAAATACAACAAAAACAATGATATATAAATCGTGTATATATTTTTAAAAATCTTGAGAATTATATTATATTTAGAAATAATTTAATATTACTTAGAAGAAAATATATTAAGTAAACAATATATTGGATGCTGCGAGGTGACTAAGATGCAATCACTGGAGAAAAGGGTGAAGAATCTAAAAAGAAAAATAAAGTAGATTGCAACTAAGCGATATTCTATGCAAGATGGCCGCAGAAATATTAAAGAAGGGAAAGCCAAGACTCTCACCTCCCTCACTCCTCACCACCTACTTAATTCCCGTCTCATCTCTTTTACCGTCGCCCTCATCCCTTACTCAGCTCCACCCTTTTCGTGGCTTCATCCTCATCAGTCTTCGTCGGACCATTCTTCGCGACAACCTGACCACTTTTCTTTCCCCGTCGAGCATCAGAAGTCTTGCGAGTCCTGACGATTCATTCATCATTATCTCGACACCCTTACATTCTCCTAACACGTGATGTAAATATCTCAAGGTGAGAAACACAACTAATAGTCGATCACGAATTCTCGAAGCTTCAAAAAATTAGCAATTAGAAATTGAAAAAAATTTGTCTCATCTAAAAATAAACAAAAATATACATTTAATTTGAATATACCTACATATATTTTTATGTTTATTCAACAGATTTAATGCATTCAAATATATTCCAAATGTGCATAACTTTATAAGGAATATTTAAACTGATTTCGGTTTCAAATTAAAAGAAATTCAGAACAGTTGTATTTAACAAAGAAGAACATTACAAACTGTCTACATTGAGTAAATTTCACATTGCGCAACGCAAGCATTAAGTTCCTTGGAGCGGTTTTCGTTACACCACGGAATTTCAGTCAGACTTAGCTCGACTCCGACCTTTCTTATCGTGAATTTTCGCAATGATGCGAAGCCAACCAACGTTAGCCACCAAAAGGTAGATACGAAGATTGAATTTATCCACATTCGCGTTGAAAGCTTTCGCAGTCTTTGGTATATTCTTTGACATATGAATTTTATTCCCCTGAACTTTTGAAAAATGTTTTTGACACAATTCTTGTAATTAACATCTTATGAAAAATATTTTATGAAACAATTGTATTTGTCCTCAAACAACTCTATGATGTAATAAACATCCTCTTGATAATACTGTCACCCATTCATCCAGAAATTCCAAGCAGCAGAAAAGGCTGAAAGTTTTCCTCTTTTTCCGAGCGAGAAAGTGACACAAGGCTAGTTGTATCGGAACGTCGTTAAGCGGCAGTTGGCGTTCATCTTGCGGGAGCTGTCTGGCCGGTCGGCTTTTTCCCGACGACCAGCGGAGTAAGAACTGGGAAGGAAAGTTCAGCAAGTAATATAACGCCGCCGGCTACGGAAGCGGAACGTCCGAACATACGATTTATCTCGAAACTTGGCGCGTCGAACTCGACGGGTGTTGGTATCATTGCGAACCAGGGTGGAGAGGACCGGCAAGTTTCATGGTGGTACACCCTATTTTGAGGTCAGTTTGCAACTTTACGCCGGTGGAAAGGGTCCAACAAGCAGCGCGACCGAGAGACCAACTTCAGGATGAATCGTCCTCCAGGAATTCACTCTATCTATTGCTGCCCCCTCTCTCTCTCTCTCTCTCTCTCTCTCTCTTTCGAGGAATTTCGGAATTCCGACCAACAAAGCTTGAGTATCTTCAAAATGCCTTTGATCTCCTTCCCTTCCGTCATCTATTCATCATCGATGTCACGCTATACCGATCAATCATAACAAAAGTCACAGGCTATTTTATTGAATTTCAATATCAACAATGAAATCCTTACTTCAAAACTCGGAAAATGTGATTTTCAAGTTTGTCAGAAATTAGGTAAATTGTTCTACCAATCATCAAAAATAAATCAACTTAACTTCATAGTCCATTCGCTAAACAGCAATTATTCTTAAGATTTTCAAAGACGTAATAATTTTTATAAGAATGGCACATTTTTTTTTTGAGTTGTGCCGTTTTTATGAATAAAAGAAGTCTTCTACAGAAAACATTTAAAGTTATATAAGTTGATTCTTGATGATCAAAGTTTGAAGAAGAAATTTTATTCTGAATGTAGTCATTCTAACTAGATTAAGTTAAATATAAACTGTTGGTAATATTTCAAGTTATATCACTTGATGAATTATTCTGGAATTGTTATAATTTTGTAGGATGTTAAAATCATAACTTAAAAAAGTAATTTTTAAAGATTATAAAACAGAAATGATGAAAATGACATTTAATTGTGCTTTTAAAGAAAATATTACTTTTTGTCCATATTATCTGATTAATCAATATAATTTTCTGTTAAGTTGAAAAATAATTTTTCCTATTCTGAAAAATTTAATTTTTGTGGGTTAACTTTTAAAGTAAGGGAATGAAATAATTTCCGTCAATTATTCAATATAATTTTTCTTATTTAATTAGATCTTGATATAAGATTTATTGATGTACGTATAACATCAGAAGAACATGTGTTCGTTAAACTAGGTGATTGCTGACTTCAGCAAGATGGCGGCAAGCCCAGGTCGAGGAATCGATGTAATCGTAGACAGACTGAAAAGTTCGCACGATATTGAAACCTCATCTCATCCCTTCTATATGTATATATATATATACACATATATATACACGTATATACGTCTCTTCGTATTCTAATATTCTCTGCGGTTTCCCGTGGGAGATGCGAGAATGTATGAGTGCACGAAAGAAGTTCGAGAGAACTGTAGGCCCAAGATGGCGAAGAATAAGAAAAGAAAAGCTTTCGTTCTTAAGAACGATAATGCAGAGGTCGAACGGCAAGACGAAGAATGCGTCTGCATATATGCTCAAGTATAACAATAGCGAGGTTCCATCGAGCATCAAATGCCAATGGGAAGTCTCGAAGATTTTGGAATACCAAGGATTCATGCCTCAAGAATCTAAAAAAGTATGTAGAAATTTAGGAATTTAAAAGGAAGGACTGAGGCATACTTTTTTTATTAGATTTATTAATATTATACATAGCACAGAAGGAATGAGTTTGCTGAAGTATCTAAAAATTTAGCCAGATAGATAAGTTATCCCAACTGAGCCAAAGTTAGTGTCTTTATGATACATAAATTTTTCTTAAAATTATCAATTTTGAAATCATATATCATATATTGAATTATATATTTTTTAGTTCCTAAATATTCTTAAAATTTTAAACTTTAAATTTTTGCACCTTTTACAATATTATTAAACTATCGAGAGCTTTATCATTAATTTATTTCAAAATTTGAGCATCACAGATATGTTTTGTGCAAAAAATTATCTCTCTTTCCACACACACATATACACAGAATAGTATCTTTATTTATAAAAATATTTTCTGGTAAAGGAGATTTCGAAGGTGAAGCTCTCTCTCCGTGTTTCCGTCCGGCACAATACGAGCTTAACGAGATTGATTTTGGCGGCTGACGTGGACGAATAGCCAGAGTTACATTCAGTTACACGTACTCGCGAAGCTTCTGTAACACGAACCCGAATTGCGTGATAGATTCCATCCTGTCGACGATAGACTATTGCGCCTTTATTAACTCTTTGCCACTTGAAACCCCAAACTCGTCGTTCTGACAAGCGAAATTCTCGTTGTCTTTTCGTTGTATGTATTTCATATTGCATGTCAATTTTCAATAATCCCTTTTGAAAAATTAATCCAACTACAGCTTTGCGAGTTCCCTTCAATGTAAATTTATATTAGTCGGATCAAAGTAAAATAATGAAGGAGCGAATAAAATTTTGCCAAGAATCTAATATTAAATAAATGAATATCAGATGTATATATATATATTCCTCAATTCTCTCCTAACTCGACTCTAAAGATTCCTGAAAACGTTTTAATAGTAAAAATAATTTTCTCATTCGAGGAAAATTCTGATTTTTCTTTGAATAAATAGAGACTGAAAGGATTAACGCAGCGAGGGAATAAACGTTGCGTGTTTGCGTGCAAGTATAACGAGTGGTCGATAAAGTATACTGGATGCACGATAAGCAAAGGGCAAGAGCCCCACACAATGGGATGAAGTCTCTTGGAAATATTATTCATGTAAACTTTACTTTAGAAATTTTTAATTAGCATAATAATTAATATACTGTATCATCTTCTCTATACAATAAAAATGCTACTATTATACTCATTATTATTATAGTTACAATTTCGCTATTATAAAAATAATAATTATTATTATTATTATTGCTATTATAATAATTATCATTATTTTATTATTTATTACAATTTCCATATTATTTTCAATTTTGTGTATGCATTTATTTTAACATTTTTTAAATAATTATTTATTTTAATCATTGTGCATTACCGATTTTTTTCTCTCAAGATTACAACATTATTATTTTAAATGAAAGTCGGACTTCAATCTATTGCTACTACTTGGCTTGAATGTAATTAAATTTATAATTATCTTTATAATTCTTCATTCTATATAAAAGATATTCGAATATGTGAACGAATAAGCACGTTATACACTATGCAAGCGTATATTTCGTCCGCCTAATGCAATAAAAGACATGTCGTCCAATTCAGGAAGTTTCATCTGTCCGTCGCATGCTTCGTAGATGAAAATTTAATATAAAAATTTGTGCAGCACAATGTGGATTGCTTCGCCAGCTCTCTGCTACTTTTGTAGAGCAAAAAGATAGAAAAAAGTCGTGTCCGTGATATCCTAATACCGTGTTCTGAAAGAACCATATTGCAACAATCAGTCGATTACGATCCTTTCAAGTTATAAAATTTTTATATTTTAAATTATGAGATTTTTTTCAGCTTCTAATTTTGTTATTTTTAAAAATATACAAATTTTTAATATTTCGAAAATTTCTGAAGCATAACGTTGTTTATATTTTAATTCCTTAAAATCGAAAATCTGAATTCCTAGAATACCGATAATTTTGATACAATTGAACCGAGTGGCTTTACACGGACTGGTCTTTGAATATTAGATTTCACGTAGAATCCAAGTACATTTCACCCTTGTAACCTCCAATCCTCGTGGCCTTTGATCCTCAGACCTGTTTTGGCCGCAGAATCCTTGTGACATACGCATCCATATGTCCTTTGTAAACTCGGCACCTCTGGATAGCGCGTCGTAAAATCGTTTAGGGACGGATGAATTCTTTCTCTTTGCAGGACACTACGAGAGATAGGAAGTGAGAAAACGTCCGGGCAGTCGTGAAAAAATTGCGAAAATATTTCATACCCCGGTTGAGTGAGATTGCGACCGGCCGGAAGGAACAGCACGAAGAATGGAAGATTCACATACATTCTAACAGAGGAAAAATGCGCAGAATATATGAATCAAAGAAATATCTGATTAAAAGTAACGCAAAAATACAACGAAATAAATCGCGAATCTAACTTAAAAACTTTCACAAATTTAAAATTGACAATATAATTTTCAACAATACGATTTTTTTTAATAAATATTCGCAGGATCTTCAATATTAAAATTTACATACAGAATTTATTTGTAATTGTTATTATACATAAATATTTATAGCTTATCAATTTATTAAAATTTTTGTGAGTTGTAAGTTATTTTAAATTTTTAATCCTTTAAAAATAAAAATTTTTAACAAAAATATCGAATTGTTTATTATTTGAAACATAATTTTTTAATGTTTAATTTTTAATAGTACTTTTTATAGTATATTTTCATTTTTATTTAACAAACTTTTAATGCTTCAAAATATACATTTTATTTTGATATAATGATTCTGAATAAATCCAATTGTATATCTTCGTTCTTTATATTATTATAGCCTAAATTTTTTATCGTACTTCATAAGCTTTAAATTCAAAAACCGTAACTTTTGAGCCCTCGACACTTTGTTCATTTAAAAAAGAATATGTGTTCAATTCTCTTTTCAAAAACGCAACCCATAAATCCAACGAGAATAAAAAAGAGATATGACGGAACACACAAAGTGCATCGAAGCGAGCATCTGGGATACTTCACAGCTGCGAGATGTGTAAGTGTGTCTCGACAGAAAACGTTCTCATTAATATTTCGCACCGTCGGCTACCGGAAGAGACATTGCCACCCCCATGCGCAACATATAATTCCCCTCATATATTTGCGGCACCCGGTAAATCTATCTCGCATCATGGGGCATTTCTCATTGACACTGAGAAAAGAAGAAACGGAAAGATAGACAGAAAGAAAGAATGTGTGGCGGAATAAAAAATGAGTAGAGGTACTATATATAAGTGCTGAAAATAAATTATTACAGTGTTAGGCAGAAAAGTATATTGTTTGTGCAGTAAATAATAAAATTTGCATTGCAATTGTATACAAAGAATTATAAATTTAAAATTTTTCAAGATGAAACAATTTATCAAAAGGTATTATAAAAATATTTATTGTAAATAGCTACACTGCTTATACATTTCTATTATTATTATATTTTAATACTATTATGTTTACTTCATTTTATTGAATGTTGCTGTTTTTTTTATTATATTAACGACGACACTAGTTTACATAATAATCCGTCGTATTTATACAATTTGTATATTCAATTATACATATATATATGTAATATCAAATAATTATTGTCATCTATTAAATTCATTCTAGTTCTACATAAAATTTTTCAATATAATCAATGAAAATAATGGGATGACAGAAGAAAATGAAGAACTAGAGAAAGAATGAAAGCGCGGGGGGAGCTCTTTCACGTCGGACTCGGTGCATTTGTTGCGACGCCTTCCATCCCCCTTTTTTTGTACCCTCGTATCTGCCATTTTCGCATTCTTCGCTGGGAAAGCAGCAACGGCTGCAGGATCGCCGGAAACCACGACCACGTACAGCGAGAAGCGACAGCCTGTTTTTCATGCAGTTTCCCCGTTTTGTTTGCCCGCGGCATCGCGTCCCACACGATTCTTTTTCACCCCCGGCGTCTCTTTCTCTCTCGCTCTTCGGAGAGACCACCGCCTCTCCAGGCATGAAAATTTAAGGGCACCACGTCCCCTGCGACCTCCATGTGAATGTGGCAGATAAAGGGAAGAGAAGATTCTGCAAAAATGGTACAATGTGGGAAGACTACGTTAATTAAAGTACCTATTAATGTAATCTTCTGATCACATACCGACGGCCGATGTATAAAGATACTTAAGAATTTACATAAAGATTTTATGTAAGAACAAATGTAATTGTCCTACGAAAAAAGTGATAAAGTTAACTTAAGAACTTTTAATTTCATGTGCAATAATGTGGACAAAGTTTCAGAACAATATTCATCAAAATTCATAAGCCATCTTTTTAATTCTTCTCATTAAATTTCTTCCTTTGGACTTTCAATTTCGTAAATTTTTATCATTTTTTCTACATTTCCTTTAAAAATGCTTGCTTTTTATCGAATATTTAAATTGTGGAATCACTAATTTTCAAATTTCCCAATTCGATTTTGCATCTTAAAAAATTTGCACATCTTTTTATAATTTTCTTATTTCCAAAAATTTTCTCGCATTAACTTTCTAATTTAAGTTATTATGAATTTCTAAAACATTCAATTCTTTAAATGTACCTTAAGATCTTTGTTCTCAAAATGGATAATTGTGTTATACGCAAAAAATCCTCCTCAACCATGACACATGCATCAACTGACTCAACCAGAGATTCGTGGTTAACATAGTGTCGCGTGTATTATAATAAATTCTGATAATAAGCGTTGTGTATTTGCAACACGGCTGAGAATATAAATACGCCGAGCGTCACCTTCCTACTTTCGCGAAGCGTGGAAAAGCCGAGCTGACAAATAATTCTCATACGTCGCGTTGTGCGACGAAATTCGCAGTGTATTTCCCAGAGAATACAGGAGAATTCAAGGAACATGCTTTTCTCTCGCTCCAAACGCACTGATGCGACATGCTACATGTTCCTTAACAATTCCCATCCGCCATAGCAAACTCTGTCTAAATAATAATACAACATATTTTGTGCTCTAAAACTAGCTCCATTTTATTAATTTACTCTACGATCATACATTTAATTTTAAGTTTATTGTAGCATTTATTGTAACACTTTTAATTATTAGCACTTTTACAAATTAACTTGATGTGATATTGATTTTTATTATATTATTAATTTTATACAATTTCTTTCCTAAACTATTCTAAACTCTATATGATCGCACTACAATAAGATTCCGTATTTAAATTTTCCAGCATTAAATATATTTGTCAAGAATGTGTCATCTCATTCGCCAGACTGTATTTTTAAAAATTTGTATTATCAGGCAGGTCGGACAAAAAATGATATTGATTTATCTTACCGCTATGATTTGGGTATCGATGGATATATTAATTTTTCATTCAGCGAATGACGGAAAACGACAATCATGAATATTTCGTCCGAGTGCATAATGCATCGATAGTGCATTTACATTGCGCATGTCACTTTGTACGCGTGGATGCGCATCGCCGCCAATCAAAATCATGATTTAATACATGATTTTTCATTATTTCATCCTCATAATTGGCATTAGTTGCAACGCGCGAGTTAAAGCATATTAAACTGCATTTTTTAATGTAAAAGCATAACTCTAACCTTATTTTTATTTAAAGCAATTTTAATGTAAAAATCATTGCAAATAAATTAATTTGAATATAACATCAATATTTTTTTAATTGAAATCTGCGATACATAATAAAAAAGTATGAATAACAATATGAACATTCGCTACACGATATCGTTAATATCCTTAGGAAATGCGCGGCACTTTTATAGGGATATAAATTACGAAGCAATTTCTGAAGAGCAATTTTTTTCACACACATTACCGACTTTTTTGATCCCTCTTGACCCTCGAAGCGGTGCGAAAAAGAAACTGCAGCGTGCCATTTTGCGTCGCTCGACATAACTAATGACTCCTTTATTTCTAACCTGCTGCTTAGTTTCTCTAATCACGAAAGTACAGCTGTGATTAAATCACAGTTTGTTCATGAATTATTTGTTTAGTAACAACGGTACAAAACTAACACCAAACATTTAATAATAACGAAAATCTCAAATGTTTAATAATAATTAATTTAATAATGAAGAAAATATTAGATGTTTGCAAAAGATTGTCATTGTTAGGTGTTACTAGAATTTATTATGTAAAATTTCTATATGTTATTATAATGTCCTGCATTACATACAAATTTATCTTTGACTATCAAATTTAATTCTGTACAGATTAATATTTAAATTCGCTTCTTTTTTTCATTAAAATCAGTACCAGAATAGATTATCTTAATCAATGAAATCGCACTTATAACATATACTTTCAGAAACAGTAAATAAGTTTTATAATTCTCATGACTTCAGTACCATTCTTTTTCAGAAATAAATAACAAACAGTGGCGAATGTGTGCCGATTATACTTTATCAGGCTCATAAAAGCAATATTAAATTTGATTTTCAAGGAATATAGCTAATATTATCGAGGCATTCAACATTAGAATAACATATAATTTAAAATGTTTACAATAAGTTATAATAATATTTAATTTTAACTCCATAAAGTTTTATAAACATCTACATAATATTTGAAAGTCAAGTATTTGTTATTGACAAGACGAAAGATATTTATATATAATATTTATATAAATATTTGACTTTATTGATCCTAAGATATTTTAATAGATAGATAAATAAAGAGCGAGGGGGAGAAAGAGAGAGAGAGAGAGAATCTCTTTATTTTTCTTTTTCGCATAGATTCTAGAAGTTATAGACGCTCAACTTCTACTATCCGCAAACATTTCGAAATCCTAGTTTCTTGATGACAAAAATTTGTAGAAATTGAAGTCTCGAAGGAACGTTTCTTCACGATCCGCTCTGTTTATTCAGTCGAAGTGAGGAGGAAGAGGGATGGTTTAGCCTCAACGGAACGTGTGGCGAAAGTTGTTCGTATACGGCTTGTTTGCTCGTAATAAATAATTCCATTATGTTCCCGTGGGTACTGTTGTTTGCGTTCGAGCGAGGTTCGATAACGTTCCCAGATTGCAACGCGTGCAAACAAAATGCAAGTCGGATCCGTTTACATCTGCACTTTGCCAGACCACGTCTTTCCCTTACTTAATTCATATATTATGCTAAGAAAACGGAGAAACCTTTTTTTTTAGTTGTCAATCAAGATAAAAGGAAAGCTGCCTTGCGAAAAGCTATTTATCACATTTAGAGTACGTTCAGTAGTAGTAGGTTAAATTAGTCAGCCAAGATACATTTAACACAAGAAGAGAAGTTGGTGCTATTCTAGCTCCGCTAATCATTCCAATTTTTTATATTTTTTCTATTAAATATACAATACAGTATATTAAAATGTATATTATGTAAATAATATAAAAATAATTCTTCTCTAATCAAAAACAAGGATAGGAAATTATCAAATTGGCACCTTCAAGAGTTCTAATATTAAAGAATGCAAAGAAATTATAGAAATTGAAAAAATTATAACCAGAATAATTTCATTATTTATTTCGTTCATTTAACATAGCGTGAAAGAAATTCTTTTCTTATCTTATTTGTATCTATTTTATGCATATTCCTTTGTTTATTAATGCTTCATATTAAGGCTTCAATGTTTCTTTATAACTTATGGTTGTATTTTACCGTTTCAGAAGCCATGAAAAATTCGTATGTCGTATAATTTTAAGGATGAAATCTCATTGCAACTGTAACCTTATTTTACGGCAGGTCGCGTTATTTTCGGCCTCTAGGTGTATCAAGATACACAACTTTATGTACAGACGTATGCACGATATATCCATACATACGACAAGAGCGCTTCTCGCTCGATTCCATTATGCAAAAATATGATAATTCCCGGGGACGATAGAGCCGCCTAGATAAATGTCCTGCCAGCCCCCTGATCAATCCTCGAGCTTTCGTACCATAGCATTCTACATTCTCTTTCTGCAGCAATGCATACTCGTGATGTTATATATATATTTCTCATGCTTTATGATCTAAGCCAAATATCAGCATTCTCGGGCTACAATAAATATTTTATTGAGAATGCTAATATTAGTTTTTAAAAACATCTCTTTTTATACATATTTTATATAACTACATAATATAACATGAGATACATTATAAATTCACATAAAACTTTATAATGCAAAGGAGCTTTTAATGTAAATTTATTTTGGCTGTTCAAGAGAGTAAAAATCGAAGCGTTATTCTCTCAGGAAATTAATTTCCGAACAATGCATTTTTTAAACTAGTTAAGTATTTGTTTTCAGTTTGTTGAGATCCAATTACTAGTTGAGAATAAAAATACAAAACGCTTTTGAATGCTCCTGAAAACTTTATGAGATCAGATCATTACAATCTTGGAAAAATTATCTAAACAAACATTATTCATTTTTGCTCTAAAATGCGTAAGAATACATCGATGCAATATTATTTTTAATTTATATCTTGTTTATTCAGAAAAACAATAGTATTATATATTATAAAAATATTAATAGCTTATACCTCTCTTTATTTATCATATTTATTTTTTTTAATATTAATATTAATTACTACGAATATGTTGTCTAACATTATTTGCGGTAAACAATTTTATCGTAGATAAGATAATCTACAACACTAATGTGCTAATGCGATCTCGGAGACATGACAATTATTGTTTACATGACAAAACGCATGGATGAGTATGCTTAAGAAGGAGGTTGTTTTGCACTGTTGCAGCTGCTGTCGCATACACGAATGTTAGAAGCCGGTTGCAACCTTTTAACTTAATGACGGACAATAAGGCTAGGCAAAGGATGCCAACAGCGACGACAGACGTGGCTCGAGGTTGCGCTGTTTGCGAAACTCCGAGAGAGGGGCATAGACAATTAATTACCTTAGCAATTAAATACCTGCCAAGCTTGACGAGCAATTATTTCTCCAAACGCCAACGTGACGCCTAATATATAGCGTATACTGTAGACACGATGAGAATCAGTAAACATTTGTTCCTTGATGAGATTGAAGTTGATCTTTGTCCCGAATTTCTTTAAAAATATCTGAATTTGAAAAAGTAATCTTTTTTAGTTGTATTTAATTTTGTTTGTTTATTAATTTATTACACTTTAAGCACATATTGTTAGCATTTAATTTTGATGATTGAGGCTCGTTATTTTAATTGTTAAATAGTAAATGGTAATGACGGTTAGGTTGAAAATTACGTTGAAAATCCGCGCAGCGCTAATGGAATTTCTAATTAGATAATTTAATACGTTGCGCTGTGCTTCCCAAATCTTTGTATGCACTAAATATTAAACGTATGTAGAAACTATAATTATAAATTAAACATCTCCGAAATTCATATATTTCTTAAGTAAATAAATTAAATATTCGTTGCTAAAATTACAATTAACTTGACTTTACTTAGCAAATCTATATTTTAAACTTCCATTTAAATTATGTTAAAATGTAACTATTAAAAATTAAAATTAAATTAATTTGCCATCTATAAAATTTACATTTATATTAAATTTTGCTCTATAGTGAAAATTAAATCCTAAACTTGTTTTCTTTAATTATTAATACAAATTTATTTTTAAAAATATTTTGAAAGGTTAGTCACGTCAATATTAAATTTGCAATAATATAATAAATAACTGCAAATTTAAAATTTGTATGTATAATATAATTAAACTTTGAATATATAATTGTCGGGATTGATTTAATTAATTAAAAAGATTAATTAATTAAAAAGATTTAATTAATTAAAAAGATATTATATTTTTTCGTTTTCAAAGACGTTATCACTTTCGCATTATTAAATCTTTCAATTTATGAAAATAATAAAAATTGTATTGTAAATGTCAACAATTCTTATATCTTTGCGATATGATATTGCCAACACTTTTTTATTTGTAATCAATTAATTAAAGGAGATTTATATGTATTTTAATTATTGCAGTGTTTTCAAAGTGCGCGTACTTAGTTGTTAAAGTATTTTGCCTAGGAAAAACATTACAATAGATCTTTATTTCGAAGGTTAAACTGATCCTTCGGCAACGTTCCGATACTTTAATCCCTAAATGGGAAAAGGATTTTTCATCGAACTTTTAAAGTAACGGTGGCATTGTATTGCCCGGCTCCCTTCAGTAAACTTTTATAATCACAAATAGGATTACCTTACGCTGCTTTTGATAAGTTCTCCTTTAAATACCGCGTATACGGCCTCCGGCGACAAAAGCGTTTGCATTTACAACTATACATTTTCCGGATCAATTCTCTGGCATAGAATTGTTATTTCCCTTTTTCTTAGGTAAACAAATTCTCTTTTATAGCATTTCTTTTTGTATCTCTTTTTACAATCCAATAATTTAACTTAACTTCAGTCAAATCGGCGCGCGCGCGCGCGCGATCGAAAGATTTTATTATCATTCAAGTTGGTATCATTTTAATTAGCAATACTAAAATCTACTATTTTCAAATTCTGTAATTAAATTATATTATTAATCGCAATGCGTGTTTCATTTTAAATTAATATTTTAAATTCGTATCTCTTTCACGATACTTCATTCGCCATTGAATGTCACTTCTGCACTTATCGGGATGCGCGACATTGTTACATGTCCGCGAATTATTATCTATTATAATACCAAACAAATCCATACTTGAATCCGCACTCTGATAAATTGATATCGAATACAATATGAATTATATATGGGAAAGAGAAAACGAAATGCGGCCGATTATGAGAATGAAAATTGTATCGTAATAAGTGCGTTGTAAGCTCCGTTCTAATTTCACCAAAGTCTGTTTCGAACTAATCCGTCGTATTGTCCGCCCATCCCGGCATGGTAGAACAATACCTCCGTGAATGGTAATTGCCCGGATGAAACCGAATTTCCGGCGAGCGAGCTTCGCCGAAGTTTTCGCGTCTCGATTCGCTTCTGCGAGACTAGGTACTTCCGGAGAAGAGACTCGAAATCGATTGCTTTGTGAAGACAAATTTATGTACAGTATTTATCTCCCTCTAAAAAAGAGAATAAATTTTTACGTTGGAAACAACTGAATGTGGATCTATTAGCGAAATTAAATTTAATAAAACTACTACGTAAAAGAGCATACATCTTTCTGGATTATACAATAAAAAGATAATTTTAAAAACTCATCAATATTCAAGCTAATGTTTATAAAAACGTTACGTCTAGAAGCGTAAATTTTTAAATTAGCTTAATAAAGTAGAAAAAAATTTAATAATGAATTATCAAAATCAGATTCTGTAATAATTAATACTTTATGAAAATTTTATTAATAAATGAAGATGTAAAAGTGATATAAGGAATAAATTAATAAATTCGGCTACTAATTAAATGAAAGATTATCATCTAAATTATCTATGCTTTTAAAGCGTATTTACCAAAGTTAGAACTTTCTATCAATTTTAATTACCGAAATAGATTCATTAATTTAAAATTCAAAATTTCTCAATTAAAGCTAAATTTGAAAACTTTTACTAAGAAAAGATAACTGATTGTACATACTTTTATCTAATGCTTTTATATATACTTTTATCTAATTATAAAAACCATTAAAAAAGAAAATTCACATTATCCCTCAGATTCTATTCGTTTCTTTATTCGTCCCAAAAACTTTTCACGTAATCTTTTTATCTCTTCATCTTACATGCTCTCATTACTTAGAGATCAGGAATTGATGTAATTTCGAGTCCATTCGTACTCCATCAACTCTTATCGAGTTCCATTACGCTTTTCAACCGATGGAACGAGATTTTGTCTTGCTTCTATTAACGAGTACTGATTTTTCTCAATTATACAAAGCATTTCATCCTCTCTTTCTTCATTAAATCTCGATTTCAGGATTCTCCATATATATATATATATATATATATATAAGAAAATTTTATATTGATTCTATAATGGGATGATTCAATGACCTCGCAAAATGCACGTCGTTTTTCACTGTCATTGGCACTAGCGAAAATTTAAATAAATTTTGAAATTTAATCAACATCAATTTAAACGGCATTAAAACCGCGATCAAAATTAATATAAATGATACTAGAATTGTAATTTTTATTTTAGAACGCCATAAATTGCAATTCAATTTGTTTGAAACTAAAGATAAAATATTTTATCAAAGTTAATTTTGATAAAAAGAATTATAAGTTTATAATTAATAACAATGAAATGAAATAAATGTGAAATTGTAATTGTGTGTACTGTAATAAATATAAATCTCGTAATTGCAATGAGAACTATAAAAAAAAAAATGAGGGATTATTACAGATTTTCTAATAACGCCTGCCGAGTATAAATCGAGGATCGAGCAACATATCACATACCGCGATATTTTCTTGCTCTCCAAATATCTCTCGTGCTTGAGCAAAAACATATCCAGCTTCGATATCGATTCTGCGATAATTTCACGCTTCGAACGATTATAGCGCGACAGCTGCGGAATGTCGCATATCGAGACATGGTCGCCCTGAATGTAGATATCGGTCGAGGTTCGATATTTATAACGGGGGTTAATATCGATGTCATTTCAAAGAGGCCGATTTATAGCATAAAGAATCTAAAGCCGATTTAGAGGAATTAACCATGCCAGTAAATCTTTACAGAGGAAATTTCGAATCCCTCTTGTCTCATTCGCATAATAGTAGAGCGAAATTTACTCTACGATGTAGTGATATCTATAAAGTAAAATTTCACAAGCAGAA
>Ga0157364_1002456_pt1 | contig 17256 bp, 4 predicted proteins | sample AttsexASBM2_FD_111476 | JGI IMG/M metagenome (GOLD analysis project Ga0157364, IMG submission 111476) | Fungus gardens microbial communities from leaf cutter ant in Ribeirão Preto, State of São Paulo, Brazil - Atta sexdens ASBM2 | ecosystem: Host-associated > Fungi > Mycelium > Unclassified ... | reverse complement strand
CACCACTTGTGTCCCACTAGAACTAGCAGTTAGGGCGTATGACTGAGTCAATTTTAAACGTGATTTTGCGTAAAACAGAGGTGACGGATTCGATACGATCGATTTCGTCTTCTTTCGTATGGGGCTTAACCCTTGATCGGCATTCATCGTGTGTTTCGCAAGTACTCGTCGACGTGTGGTGTTGATTCCATCGATTGAAATAGAAGTCCTATCATAAGTTTTGTAAACGAGGAATATCGCAGTATCGCGCGAAAGACTTTTATAAATGATTAGTCCGCGCGCGTTTATAGTATATTATTCGCGAGTGTCCTGTGCGAGAGGATGTCAACCCGATTCTGAGAGGAGGAGGAGGTCTGGGAGAGGCATCGGACATCGGCGGAGCAATCTTGCGGTAAATATTTTTGCTTATGTAAAATCAATCTTTCTTCTATTTATTCTTGAATCGTATTATTTTATTGTACTTTAATGATTTAAAAATGAAAATTAGAAAAGGATTATTTTAAAATTATTTTAAAATTTTATATACGAATTTTTAAGATTTGTTTTAAAAAATGTATAATTATTTTATAAATCTAACTTAATGAATTAAAAATGTCAATTATAAAAATTATATATTTTGAAAATTATAGTATTATTTTCAAGAGAACTTTACGTTTAGTAAATAATTTTTTTAAATATTGATTGATTTTTTTCTGTTTTAATTTAGATTTTATATTTTTCTTGTTACAGAATCATCATAGCGACGTAACAGTTGCAGATCTAACTCCGCTATTCTACATCAATTCGGTGAGTAATGCATTAATTTTTTTATTGCGGTAACAGACGCAAAAAAGTGAGCTATTAATCTTTAAATAATCTTTAAATGATCTTTAAACAAGGTTGCCACAGAAAACTGGAAAATTGGGAAAGTCAGTCAGGACAAGTCCAGGAAAATTGAAATTAGTCAAATCAAATTGAAAATCGGGAAAAGTCAGGGAAAATATAAAGAGAAATTTTAAACTTTGCTCACAATTCCTCTTAAATTGCTCTTATTTCAAATAATTTTTACAATTTTTAAATATTATATTTGATATTTATAGTCAAATACGTTCAAAACTTGTGCACTTTAAAAAAAATTTAAAAAAAAATTAAAATTTATATTTTATTCAGTAATTTTATTTAATCGCTATTTTTAATAGTACAAGTTTTTTTTTACAATCGTTGATTTTAAATGTTAAAATTTTTATATATTTTATATTGGTCATGGAAATTTCCAATTTTTTATGTGGAAAACCTGGAAAAATCAAGAAATTTTAAAATTTATTTTCTGTGGCAACCTGATCCATCAATCTAAAATAATTTTACTCTATTTGTAATTGTAATCTAAAGTTGATTTGTTGGCAAACTATTAAACTATTTTCGTTTATTGAATAAATAATTTTACTTTTATTATTTTCTATTTTGTACTATTAAGAAATAGAAAATAAATAAAAAATAAGAATATAATATAATACAAGAATTTATTTAACTGAAAGAATTGTATATTATTTCAAGTAAAATAGTTCGAATAAATTTTATTTCAAGTAAATATTAATGTAAATAGTAAATACTACTTGTCTTTTTTATATTTACTACGTAAAATAATTATTTTAAATAGAATTTTTTATAGATTTTTTAAATACTTTTTCTGAATTTATTTCAATTTTTTAGCATTGCTTATTATTAGTTATTATTATTACATATAAATATACTTTTTATCTCAATAACCTCGGTTATCTATTAGCGAATATTTGTTTCGCACAGTTAACTGCGACAAAGTATTTAAAATTATAAGGATTGATAATTTAATATTGCAAAAAATGATATTATATTAACTCTAAATAGGTGTATATATATATATATATGTATTTTAATTTTAAATAATTTTATAGCTACATTCAAAATTGATATATTTTTGTGTTTGTATCGAGATAAAAGGAAGATGTTACGAAATAATGAGATCAACTCGTACGCTGCCATTGTAACTTCCGTTGAATTAATATTGTTACATTTGCTAATCCGTATTATAGTGCTCACATTTGTGCATTATATTTCGCTTGTATTTTAGATATGTATTGATTTATTATTTTCTCAGTAACAGCAAATGCGTTCTGTCTCAACATTCTTATATTTACTTCAAAGGAAAAACTGTTAATTTATTTCTTTGTTTAATAATTTCACCAAAGTAGTCACGATGAAAATTGCCTAAATCGAAGGCAGATGAAACAAGGAATTCTCAAAGATTAGATATTCTTTACAATTTTTAAATGTTTTAGAGAAACATTTGCAATAAACCTTACGATTTATCATAAAATTATAAATTCATTTACGTCATAATGTCTTCCTTGAATACTCTTCCTCCTCGAAACACACATATTTCTTTAAAATTGTTTTATCATTCTTTAAAGTTGTTTTATTGTTTTAACGTTCTATCAATTTATAATACCGAATATCTATATCGAATTTAAATAATAAAAATTATTATATCTTGTGCGAATTTTATATAATTTCTCAAAAATCTCTTCTTTGAACAACGAAGAATATTATTTTTGAGGCTTCTGCGGATATTTTCTTCAGAAAAGGATTTTGCGGGTTATCGCTGTGTCGTAATCCATTGCTAACGTTTCATGAATCTTGTTGTTCACTTTATTCGAAGCGAGGAGCACCGATACGTATCGGTGAATAGCAAGGTTCACGAAACGTTGCCATTAGCAATGGATTACGACACGGCGATAACTCGCAAACCCTTTGGCACCTCTGAACAAAGAACATTTCTGCATAGAAGTTTTGTTTCTTGCACAGCAGTTATTTACAAGTTTTAGGATGCTAATAGCATTATTATTAAACAATGATCAATTAATTTATTTGTGATATTATTATTAGCTATATGATTATGTTTCAAGTTCGATAAATCAAATTAGTGCGCATATAGTCTATGGAATTGATTTTGAATTATATTTATATACAATGTAATTTGTATATGAATGTCTGTTATTAATCATCAAGACCTCTTTGATCAAAAAGGCATTTTGGCACTTTCTTTTTTCTTAGAGATTTATTTCATTTTTATTTTTACATTTTTAACGAAAGCCTTAAAGTACAATAATGAAAAGGTGAAAAATTAAACATTGATAAAAGATTATGCATATGAAAAAATTAATTAGTTTTCAACAAGTGCAATAACATTGTTTATATGTTCACTTTGCATTTTCTATTTGTACAACATAAATCAATTGAACAATTTCAAAGATAAATCATTCGTCGTTTTACGAACAGATAGGTTGATAGATGAAAGACTAGAAATCGGATTGCGATGAGCTGTAATTTTACGAATTGATGTTAATGATATTTACCATTAGAATTGACATCAATACAATTTGTTTGAGTCTAGTGTTCAGAATCCCTCAAACTCTCTGCGGTAGCGTTAGCAGGGAAAGGCTATTTGCGTGTTTATTTATCTGTCGATCCATCGGTATGTTGGATTGATTAGCGTTTAATCGATTATTACAGCACGTCGACACAAGAATTGGATGTAACACATGGCCATTCGTAAATGACGCAAATAAATGATCGAATTTATAATATAATTCCACATAATTTAACTACTTTGTTCAAGCGATTCCTCATTAAGTCAGTAAAGCAATTCATCGGTGCAATGAAGCGCGAAATATTCCATATCTTACGATCCATTATGCGAAATAAGCAGGTTAAAAATCGTCGCATTAAAAAATCGTTTATCGTTATTGCGAACGAAATCAATTATGCAAATCTGTTTGCTTATTGTGCAGACCGTAATCAACATTGATGCACATTTAGCGGTACATTATCTCGTGCAGAAATCCTACACGTTTGTCTCAACACCGATGATTGCTCATTTACATATCATTGCATACGGTACGACATATTAGATAGATTACGAATTCATTGGGCGAGTATTAAATGCCCATAAGTCGCTTTATAATCGAATTTTCCCGAAGACTGGCTTTTAATAAAAAATTAATGATGATAAATTGCAAGATACATGTACCTACATTAAACGTAAAGCAAGTACCAACGATAGAAGAGACTTTAGAATATCCATGTTAAATTTTAAACTTAACTTTAATCAAATTTAATTAAACAAATAAATTAGATACATCAAATTATATAGGGTTTTTGACAATAGAATTGCGTTAAATTTATTTTGCTTTCTATTTCTTTTAATTTAAAAGGAGAGAAAAAAGGAAAATATACATATTAATTGTATTAAGTCAAGGGCTCAGTAGAACGTGCTAAAGATTTCAAATCAGAGCTTCTAGTTCACTCTGTTCCAAGTCAGTTTCTCACTCGAGTGTGGATTGGGGGGAGGGTCTATTCTCAAAGTTAGAGCTAGAATATGCTTCCAATCTGTTCAAAATGATCGAGTTTCAGTGCCGTATACGAGCACCAGGGAATATTGTGCTAACAATTATCCCATGATTGACCACCTTGATTAATAAAGTTATAATTACTATATGTGTCGCGCATATTACGTGAGGCAAAGTTTACGTCCAGATCAAACGCCTGGATAAACACAATTTACTTCGAAGTTAATGTACTATACCATGGCTACGTGAGAGTGCACGCGCGGTCAGATGATATGGAGAAACTAGATTCAGTTGTAATCCTTTTGCATTTATTAACAGATCAAATAGAACGTAATTATAATCGATGATTGGTGATAATCGCGAAAAGCTACCATTAATAATATATGGTACGCCCCGAATCCATTAACATAGATATTTCCATTATAAACGGAAAGCCGCTGTCAATCCTGCTGTACATTCCGATCATTGATACATTTCGCAGAATTTATGTTCTGAAATATTAATCGCAGTGCGGTCTGTATGCTTTCGCCGTATTACTCTGCATTGAGAATCGATTTCTATTTAGTGCGATTACAGTAACCGCAATATATAGAAGGATTTTTATCTAAAATAATTTGTGTCATTTAAATCTTGAACGAAACTGTTACATGAGCATTAATATGTATTTGATGTTATAGTATTAAATAAAAAATAAATACTGTACATCTTCTGGTGAGTGAATAGACGACACATGTAAAGAAAACTTTTAGTTTATCGGCTACTTTCTCAATCGGTTAGAGCCAAATAAGCAAAGTAAAATGTTTATACGATTTAAACGTGTGAATACGTGTGGAACGATTGTCGTTTAAATGTTTTTATTTTTTATTCTTGACAAATAACTCAGTTTATTCTTTTGTCAACGTTTCAGTGCAAATATTGATGTACGACGTAGTACTGTACCTTGGTACAAGCTTTTTACATGCAAAAAATATCATCCATCACTTTCACAAACTGACGCAAGATCTGTTGTGAACAAATTCCGAATGAAAGACGTTTGCACATTCTAATTTAATTCTTTCAACTCCACTACACGTTTTTTCAAAAAACAAAAAAGAAAGAAAGCTTCTTTGCTCATATACTTTGTAAGGAAAGAAAAAAAGAGAATTTGAAGAATCTAGAGAAATCTTGCGCGAATCTTGAGAAATTAGCAATTAAATATAAATTTTAAGAAAATAATTAATAAAAATCAATTATTAAATAACATGTTATTACTTTTAAAATTTATTACTTTTAAAATTATTATTACTTTTAAAATTTCTAATGAAATTTGTATTAATTGTAATTATTTAAAATGATTTATTTACTTAAGATTTTTTGGATGATTAAATTTTTATTGACTTAATCATTGACAATTAATTTAACTGACAAAATTGCTTAAAGCTAATTTTGGTGTCTCTAAATTATTCTTTTTCAAACAAAGGATTAATAATTCTGTTCACATTAACAAAGTGCAAATATTGCTTAATAAGTTAATATTAGATTCCGATTATAACTTAATTAAAACTTGAAAATTGAAAAATTGGAGTTATTTTTGTTTATTTGATCCTATGCTGAGGTTTTATACAGAGACAGTCAGACTTCGTCAGGGCAATGGACCTGCGCGTTTTCATGCAGGTATTGCAAACTCGCGAGACATGTGCCGTCTTTCAATAAAACGGAACAGCACAAATATTCGTCTTATACCCGGAGAATCTGAGGAGATTTTACCGTCATGCGTTTTTGAAATTCCGCGTCGATACTTACCTTGGTATCGGTCTGTCGATACCGTCCTATGCTTGTGCAGCACACAGGACGTTTACTTGCGCTTAAATAAACTCATTTCTTCCCACGTATTCCACATTCGTTTCTCCATACTCTCTGGCACGGGAAAATACATCGATATATAATGGAAGGGGCATATGATCGAGCTGCATAAGAGATACGCCGCGCCGGTCATTTCGTGCTAGAAAAGTGTGGTAGAAAACAAACTGCTAAAACAAGCATAAAGTGGGCTTCAGAAATTGCGAGAAAACTATATGAAAATCAATATAGTATATATACGATTTTCTGAAATATACGCATAAAAATAAAGTGCTCCGATAAGATATAAATGTTCTCTCAGGTATATAATTTTCCATATATGCTTTATTAATCCTCAGGATAACTCGAGTATATATGTCGTATCTAACGAAAATTTAATTTATTAAGTATTATTTACTATTTTTAAGATAAATGAATTATATCAATAAAAACTTTGTGCTGTCTACTATGAAAATATTAGAAATCCGAAATACTTATTTTTTATATTAAAAAAAAAACTTTTTGAAGCCTTGCATTTTTGGCGTATCCTTATAAGGGTGGGATGTATGGCTACTCATAGAGGGAGGGGGGGGGATATGTACGGCTTATGAAAAATTTACAAATAATGCTTATAAATAAGATGAAAAACGTAATAACTTAGAAAATATGTTTACAAAGTTTTATTAAGAAATAAGAATGATAAATATATATATGAAGTAATAGATATTAATTACAATCTTGCTACATATATTACAAGTGTTATTACATGAGATATATATTTCATGTAATATGTTTATCGCATTTAGTGCATTGAATTCAATCTGTACACTTTGTATGCTTTGGGCATAATCTCGTCCGCTAAAAATGCCATATATCCCAAATAGGCAGATATATGGCAGTAGTTCAAATAGGATATACAAGACAATAAATTAAACAAAGAATATAAGAGCAAAGCACTTGTGTTTTGTTATACAACATGCTTTACTATTTCTCTTATATATCACGAAATAACCACTAAATCTTTTACGCGTCCAACAGTAATCATTTTATGTAGATTATAATTTATGATGACGCTACTTATTACAGTGACACACAAATCGATTCAACTCACAATGTTTCATTAATATTAGTAAGAAATCATAACGCAATACTAATATAACATAAAGGCATATAACAGAGAGTAGTTGCGGAAAAATTACTTCTATTCCTTCTATTTTTTTTTATTCTGTGGCGTAAATCCCAGCGCGGCGTATTATCCGGCATTTGCCGGAGTTACTCTAGTACATACAATTGGGTCGTTAGTGCATTTTTTCCTTAGAAATACTTAAAAACATATTATGTTTACATTGGTTAATAGTTTTTTTCCTTTTTTAATTTAATACACAATTTACAAATACTTTTTAAATATATTAAAGTATGTGTGTGTGTGTGTGTATATATATATATATATTTAAAAAAATATTGGATATATGTGGATTTAACATTATGCGATGTTTATATAAAGTTCTCACTATGTGTTAATATTAACATCAACATGATGAGAATTATGTAGACACCGCATGATATTTTTTTTAGAATATAAAGAATCAAATAATTTTTATTAGTTCAATATATTATCTCTCTTAGTACATTTATAATTGGATCATTTCGCTTCTTCAAAATACTAGGAGCATCAAGTAATTATTGTAGTTTAAAATTTATATATAATTTTTTAATACAGATACTTACAGATACTTTGTAGAGACATTAAAGTATATATGTAAGAATCACTTAATAATTTTATGTCTTATAAAAAACTTGTAAAAATAATGAAATTCTAAATTTTTTTCGAAAATTAAAACAATTAAGTAATACTCTGTTTGTATGCGTTTACGTTATATAATATTATAATAGGAATGGAATATTGTATCTAGCATATTGAAAGAAAAAGGATCAAGATAAAAAAGTCCCCAGTTTCACATTGCATTATATTAAATTTGTCATTTATGAATGTAACTGTCTCTGCGGGTATTTTCGCGGATCACGTTTAGCACAGATATACGAGATGCTCTCAGAATCATGGAACGCTCTCGCTCTCTAATCGCAGTCGCCGCGGTTCCGAGACAGTTATGAGCGATGTAGGGAAAACATACGTGCGCCCGTAAATTCATCGGATATTCAGAAATGAACAGCGACGCTAGATCGAGCTTGCATATTCATGGATTTTGTCTCCGGTGTTTGCGCAGACTGGCCGTGTCCTGGTGAAGAATAGCTGCAAAACGAAACCATCCGCTCACCTCACACGCAACCTAAGCTGCGTTCTTTTCATTTTACAAATTATTTCAAAATTGCGCGAGTTGTCTTTTATTTATTCAGATTATGTATTATAAACGCGACTGCGTGCAGTTTAGGATTCACCTGATATGTAAAACAATCATTTAGTGAATTTTGCAGCTGAATGAAAGAAATTATTTGATTGCATATTTTAACTTATGTTAATATTTTTTAAGTATTAATCCTGTTGCGTACAATATATCAAAATGTTTATTATTCGTGTTTGACAAAGAGTTATGTCCGTATCGGTCTCAGATTCAGATTGAATTTGATCAATTAAGGTAAAGTTTACTAAATGAAATTTCCTTTCTTCTGATTGGTTAATCAGAATCTCAATCTGATACTGGTATAACATTTGTAACCAAGAATTTATGAACTATACAATTTAAATATCAAAAATATTATTACAACAAAGATTTTACAGGGAATTATTAATTATGTGTTATTAATAGTGAAATAAATTATTTTTATAAATGTGAATTTTGGGATAAATTATCTTTGATTAGCTGTTTCCTCTCGGTAATTATCAAAATTGATTCGATAATCAAGGATACATTTTCCCACACACACACACACACACACACACACACACATATTGTACATATATGTATATATATATGTATATATATATGTATATATGTATTTTTATGTATAAATGTAGATATATTTATACATGTGATCCCCAAATCGATGGGACAACATTAATCGAAAATCTTAATGCCCTCGCTTACGACCGCACACAGACAGTCGCTTAATCCTCCCTTGAGATATTCTCATTTAGTTAATCCCACATCCTATATGTATCTCGCTACAATTTACAGATAGCCTTGAGGAAGGTGTAGCCCCTGTAATTCATCGCGTGAACTGTTCATGTGGTGAAGCGGACGTTCTTGATTAAACTATCGTCATTAGGCCGTATAAACAAACAAGTGGGAATATTACAGATATGTGTCGTGATCGTTCACGATCTATTATGTATTATGTACGTACATTATTGCTTCGCTCATTCAGTTTTGTGTGTTGTGTGTGTAGGGTAAAATTTTTAAAATAATATATTTCCTTATTTCAAATTATGAATCATATAAACGTAATTGATTATTGATTTTATAAAATGATAATATAAAATAAAATAAAATAAAAATGATAAAGATAATTCACCTGAAAAAACGCTTTCATATGTTTATTATATCGTAATTAATACTTGTGTTGTATCGTGTGACTATTCAGTTTTGCGTGACATATATTTGTAATTCACGCAATCTATAGATAGAATTGCCGGTCATTGTTAACGATATCGGCAGGTACAGCGCAATATTATTAACGTGTGTCATTTATGAATTCTTCAAATGAACTGTGTGCATTGTGCACAATTAATCTTAATTAAACTATTCGTGTTCAGTCGGGATGAAAAAGACGGGACGCAAATTTTGATATATATACGTAATAATGCTTCTCAGTTTCGAAAATGATGTAAATTAGAAAGCAGATCTACCTTTATGCTTACAAAACGAATAGATTTAACTTATGTATGTGATTGTTCGTTAACAAGCTTACGACATATATACTATAACAGTACAGATTAATAACATATTCATCACATCATACACACATACACGTATACATATGCATCGATGTGGCTTGCATGCATCGATAATGCACGGCGGTTCTGATAACGGTCAATCGCTACGTGGGAGTATCTAAATTTAGACCGTGCGGAGAGTGCTTGTTAGCTGTTAACTAAATCTTGACACGGCCGGTATTCGATTCTGTGTCTCGGTTAATATTTCCCGCATGCAAGGCGACGCCGCTGACCGCCGCTAAATCCATTATTACTTATTTGCGTTTATTGGCTATGCGTAATGGAATCCATATACGTTATCCTACTTGCACTACTGTTGAATAATGGTAAATAATTTCAACTACTAGGATATTTTTATTTGACATTCTATATAATTAGTATATTTTTTATTTGATCATCCTTCGAGAAGATTATTAAAATTTTTGTGATAATTATATTCTATATTTTATTTTATATATATTAATGTAGTATATGTACCTATATATAAAATATTTGCGATTCTCATTGGTATCTTTTTATAATCATTTTATAAATAGCATTATGTAATAGCTTAGGACTATGAAACTTCATTTTACTTATTTTATATTGGAAAAGTTACATCTTATTGAAAAGTGTAATCCACCTATTAAACACGCTGGCGACAATTCTTTGAGGATAAGATTCCGACGGTGCTATGGCTTAGCGCGTTTAAAGCTCTCAATCCTGAGCCTCTTCCTCTTAACACCGTGAAATTGATCGACGCTTCACCGGATTTTAGCGGCTTTCATATATCCGTAAAATCTTCGTCAACCCGAAAATCCATCCATCAAAATCGGGTGACGCGCGCAATTCAGGGAGATCGACTATAAAAATTCCTTTTGCAGATTTTTTGAGGTTGATCGCGATTTTAGTACTTGCGTGTACGTTTGTCAGATGCAATTGCAATGCGTTTTCGCCCGATTTGCACCGAATTTCACGTGATCCGGGAGTTTCAGTCTTGCGAAGATATCGATTTTGACGTATAATACCCCGCAGCAGTGTCGATTTGCCGTTTCATCGGTAATTCATTAACCTAGAAATAGATCGGCCAAGTGTCTCCTAGTTCAATATGGTCGGATTATAATGATCTTAGACCGATCCAAATCAGTGATTGCAGATTTATTGCTGATCGACTAACAATTTCCAATTCGATTACGCTAGCAAATAGCGCGAATAATTAAAGACATTGAATTACTGCACGAATTTCTGCTGAAAGATGTACTTCAGAGAATATTACAGTCGCTAAACTAATACAATCAATCAAAGAAAAATTGGAAATCTATTGCAAATTAGTGCATTGTTTTTATGTAATGGATTAATACTAATTAATGAAGAAATTTTTCACTTTTTAGTTAGTTTTTTGCTGCTTTAATGCTTGCGTTTTATTTTTGATAAAATTTTAATTTAAAATTATTTACATTTTTATAACATTATTTATAGTTATTTTTAATACGTCGTTGCCAATCAGGCTTTCCTCATTGCCACGAAATATCATGATGAATAAATTCGGCGGCATCCTCGATGCATTGTACGATCTGAAAAGTTACAGGGAATATTATAACCCCAGTCTGTAATGGAAAGGTGAATAGGAAAGGTGAATAGGAAAGTTTCTCTTCTTACTTTTACCAGAATATTTCAGACTTTCCCTGAGACTGTTTCCTTCGAAAATCACTTCATAATCTTCCACCACATCTCTAAACTTACAAATTGTCTGCAAAAGAGTATTTTCCGAAAAAAAAAAACCGAGGCATAATATCGTTTCTTCCTTTATTTAGCATAAACGATGTACAACCAAAATATAGTTTATGCATCGTAATCATTTTAATATACTTTAATATACAGATTTAATAAAGTTTGAGATAAATAAGATTTTAAAAAAATTTGATATACACATAATAATACGACATAGAGTTTAGAAACTTTGGCAGATATTTATGGTTGATTTTTATATTTAAGAAAGGAATATTATTACATATAACAAAGAAAATAAAAATAAACAAATATACGCATAATATATTCGTTTATTCTTGTTTTTTTTTTGTTCTTGCTTTTTAATATTATTATATTTAACAAAATCTATTATAAAATTAAATTATTTAAAATTACATAAAAAGTTTTGCGAGTTTTTGAAGTTTGATAATTAAATTTATTAAAAGTATACAAGAATATTGCGCATTTACGCAATATCTTCACTTATTTTTGTTTTCCTTTTGCTTCTTAATATTATTTGATAATTTAACAATAATTAGAATTTGTTATAATTAATTTATCCAAAATTATACAAAAAATTTTGCGACCATTCTAATAAATAGGACTTCGCTCACAATATCAATGCTTGAAGAAAATTGACTCACAATGTGATTTATGAACTGTATTTCAATCTCTGTGAGGACAATAATTTATGAATCCCACGAGCATGTCTGTTGCTTCACTCGGCAATATCATACTGACAGATGGTCAGACTTGCTACTTAAACGCAGCGAGAAACATCGAAGAGGAATCGTTTGGAGAGATTAAACGTAGTTAACGATCCACCAAACTTCTCTGAAATAACGACTATACGCGGAGTTGCTCTAATTAAACTTGGTCCAATAAATCACTTTATTAGTTAGATCCCGATTCCGTCATACAATTATATCATGTTATTACGTGCTTGCGAGAGAATTGTGTTACGTTTCAGCAGCCTGAGTTTATGAACATTTCACGTTATAAGTTGGAAACTTGGCGATTTTTCCATGTCAATAACATGAATATAAAGGTGGTCACGTGGAAATGGAGGATAAAAGAATGAAAGTCGGTTATTAATGAACATATTAATTTGCCGTTGATACACATTATTAAATTTCGCAATTACATGTCATCAAAGACATGCACAACCGCAGTCAGAAATGCGCATTTTGTTGCAATACAATAGTAATAGTCGATATTTGTATTGATGTAATCAAATTTCACGAATGAATACAGCATGCGTAATTTGCACCAATCTGCATATAATGATCGGCCAATGTTAGCAATATTGACACGCAGCATCCATTCCCAAACACACGTGACAAGTTGCTTGCGGTCCAGGACAAATACGATAACTTTGTTACTATGTGATGCGTACCACGCCATTCGTGTTATACCATTTGTCGGGCAAAACGGTGCTGGTATCACTCGCTCTGCCTGTTGCGTAAGTTCTTTTTTTTATGTCATCGTTATATATAACATAGGAAAAGATGAATCGCACAAAAGAGTGAAACAGAATCAAACGAAGAGGACAATGTCGCAATTTTATAACGACATCACATATATCGATAATTAACAATTTTTTTTGATTAATGAAATTTTTTTTATATTAACGATAGTTTCTACTAGTGACAGTTCGATCATGATTTGCTGATTTCACGAATGTGGAATCAAGATGATTTCAATCAGAGCGTGGAAAAAGCCATATGCAGTGCATCCTTTCGATCGAATATCGTTAACAATATAGACGTCTGACCTATATCCCAACATTCCACTGTGTAGGGCGTCGTGCAAGAATCGAAAGCGTAGAATGTCCGAAAAAATCGATCACCGCGCTGAAGCGAGTTTCGAATAACTCATAGTGAAGTCACTGCGACGCAAGCGTGCACACATACACGCATCCGCCCTGCTAGGCTACATTTGGAAACCAGAATAACGTTACTAAAAATAATGTATTTTATTAAAAATAATTATTATTGTTATTTTTTGTAATATTTATTTGTTATTTTTTGTAAAAATGTAATTCGTTATTGTCACTTGTTATTTTTGTTTAATTTTAAAAAATGACACATCACCATTATTGTTAATTAGAAATGATTTGTTACTTTTCTTTAACATTAAAATATTAAATTAAAAAATTACATTTTTTAATAATCAATAATTAATTATTGTAACAATCAATATTCGAACTTAAAACTCTAGTTGCAATTAGAGCTTACACGTGTAAGCTACAATAGTCTCTATATAACAAACTTCTCTTTATATTAAATTTGCCTAATAAATTTTCTAGAAATCTTAATGTTAATATTTTTTTAAATATATGCTTATTTTTAATTTAAATTGTAATTTATCAACGTAGATTTTATTAAAAAATTTTATTAAATACTGTTCTCAATTAATGTTATTAAGAGTACATTTCAATACTCACTTTAATATACCGAAAATTTATGTTTTACATTACATTGATTTTTAATATTTGCAGTGACTGCCAGAATGAAATCTAATATACAAAGTTTTATTTATCAAATGTTTATTTAAACTTAAATGTTTATTTAAATGAAATATTTTTAGCCAATTAAAAATAATTTATTGAATATATGTATGTAAAGATAATTAGAATAACGATAAAAGAAACGGTTGAAATACTGTAAAAATGTAGCAACGTTACCGTTACTGTTACAAACAGAAAAACGTAAGGCTTATTATCAAAAGAAAATAACGATAATAACGATGTTTTATGTAACGAGTTACTTCTTATTCCTGATACCTGAGAAGTCATTTTATCCTTGTTTTACGTCTAATACGATAAAGATAAAAAAATAGAAGGACGCACTAGGGCGTACGCAGGTGAAGTTTCTGAAGCAGCCCTATGGGATCGACATTTCATCCTTGTGCCGAGTAGTTCACAAGAACTGACGAGGTCCCTGGCGCGATACGCGCATAATATCAGCTGATATAATCACTTTGACCGAGCCGTTGAACACCTGGGGCATAAGGCTTCTTTAATCTTACCGTCTCTAACGTGGTGGGCGCACGCGAGTGAATGCGCCCAGAAGAGCGCGTATACCGGGCAGGATGTACTTCTGGAGGAAGCGCTAAATATCCTTTCAATCTCGAAGCTTCAGTTGCTCACGAGGGAAGATTGCGTCGGATCAAAGGGCTGCCGGGCTCTTTTCGCTTCGTATTCGAGCGCAAGCTCGGAATTGCGAATCCGCTCGGAATACCTCCCGCGATCTCCATCCTCTTCCCATTAATAAAATCCACAGATCGGATGTTTACAGAGGGTTTCCCTGAGCGAGGTTCTCGAACGTGTCAGCCATCGCACCTGCCCATCCGTCTGTCGTTTATTCTCGCTTCATTTTACTTTGAGATATTCACTGTCCGGCCGAGCTAACTCTCGCGGCTAATTCATGAATATGCTGATTATCGCGCAATTCCGCGTGTGCCACTAATAGCGGCGAGAGTGCATCGTCGTTCTCGCACGTAGGAATCATATGATGATCGATAAAAAGCTTTCGAGATTCCACGATTGCATGATCGTCATTTCTAGATAGGTGAGACCTGATGAGATGTGATATCTGATATGATAATTTTGTATCTTAAATAGGCAGTTAACGAGATTTTTACTTGCAGTTAAGTAACAAAATTGAGAAATATTACAATTTAACAATATTCACATGAGTAAATTTAACTTAAATTAATTGTGTGTTTTAGAAAAAAAAATTTCATCTTTCTAATGCTTATTTTGCTATATCAGTTCAAATTAAGATATTCAGTCTTATCACTTTTTTATTTTTTGGTCTCCTTTTAAAGTTTTAATCTAACATTTTATGTAGAAAGCATACAAGTTAAACTACATAACAAATTCAGAATGAGATTACTTCTAAGATTATTTGCGGAGTAACTTTTTATAAGAAAAAGAAACCGATACGTCTTTAATGTATAAATGCAAAATTTTTTCTTCTTTTAAAACAAGAAAAAAAGGAGAAAAAGGGAATTAATAAAATTTTTCATTGTTAATCGAATATATTTTTTATTGCATTACGTTAAATACAAATAATTATTGATTATTTTATTATATATTAGAAAATGCAAGAAATAGCACAAAATATTTCATATTCATAAATATAAGATACATAATTTACAATTATTTGTTTTTATTGTTGTTATTGGGTCAATACTTAATCTTGCCACAGGCCTTTTCATCTGTCGGGATATTAACGATGACTGGTTAAGCAGTTAGACTTATTTTTGTGTAGTTATCATACGCAATCGTTCCTACAGAATTCAGCATATATTTTACGATTTTTTAATTTAATTTAATATATTGGACAATTCAGAAAAATATTTATAGCAATAAGATTTTTTTTTTAAATTTTTTGGAAAGATTTTTTTTTGAAAAAATAAACTTTTTATTTTATTTGATAATATCTACTGATGATAATATATAAGTCATTTGTTCTATTAAGATATTGGAAATTACTATTTGTAAGTAAATTTCCATCATTGTTAAATTGACTATTGAGAATAATCTAATAAAGACTAACATTATAAATTATTTTCTACTTAGATAATTATTCTACCATAAAAATATATAACATTACGTGATATCTGCGAAATACAGAATATATGTGTATGTGTGTGCGTGTATGTGTGTGTGTGTGTGTGTGTGTGTGTGTGTGTGTGTGTATAGTATTATTTATAAAAAAAATTTGTTAACAAATATAAAACAAGTTTTTGTTTCTCTTTTCTATAAATCAGATAGATTTAATTTAGATAATATTATTCACATACATACATAGATAATTATAAATACAAATATTATTCATAAAAGATATATAGACAACATATATAGACAATTTTTTTATTTATATCATAAAATATTTTACAAAAATATTTCAAACATTATTTACACGCAAATATCGGAGGAAATAAGTGTCACATCATTTGTTATATAAAATCGAATTTAATAAATATCACTAGATACTTGGCTAATATTTCAAGCATTGTTCAAAGCCTTCTCTACGAATCTTGGTAAAGCAAAAGCTGCCCGATGTACTTTATCATTGTAATACATTAATGACATACGATCTAAATCTTTGCCGCTGAATATCTTCATTGGTTCTGCAAAATTTGTTTGCTAAAAAGAAGAAATTAGACCGTTAAAATATTGAATACATTCTAAAAAACTAATTTAAGAAGAATAAATATAATTTATAACTAATATTTCTGATCAAAAATTTCTTTATAACACAAATATCAATTCTTAATATACACAATTTTTTAATTTCTGTTTTTTACTACATATGATGAGTCAATCCCATCGTTATTTTTCTTTATTTACTTTTACAAGTATACAAAAATTAAGTGATTCTTTTGTGTGTGTGTGTGTGTGTGTGTGTGTGTGTGTGTGTGTGTGTGTGTGTGTGTGTGTGT
>Ga0157364_1002455_pt1 | contig 17259 bp, 13 predicted proteins | sample AttsexASBM2_FD_111476 | JGI IMG/M metagenome (GOLD analysis project Ga0157364, IMG submission 111476) | Fungus gardens microbial communities from leaf cutter ant in Ribeirão Preto, State of São Paulo, Brazil - Atta sexdens ASBM2 | ecosystem: Host-associated > Fungi > Mycelium > Unclassified ... | reverse complement strand
GGAGGATAGGAAGAAAAGAAAAAAAGAAGAATGAGGAGAGGGAGGAGAAGGAGGAGGAGGAGGAAGAGGAGGAGGAGGCGAATAGGTTTGATTCAGTAACGTCGCAAGCGAAGCGAACCGAAGATAAAAGGAAGAATTGCGCGAGCGAAGAGCAAAAACAACATGGATCCAGCTCCGGATCGATCGAGAAGAGACCGATCGATCCCTGGTATTACGCAGACGTGCACGTGAGTCGTACGTGAGTGCACGGGCATGTCGGGTGTGCCGTCAGCAGAAAGAGTCCGAATCGAGTGAGAAGAATTATCTGAAGATGGAGGGGCTGCTAAAGACAAAACGGATAGCTCTCCACCTCTTTCCTTCGAGTCTGACGAGAGGGAGAAGATTACATTCACTGACGCGCTTGGTCATTTTGCACCACGAGAGTCTGGTGTGTATCGAAGTTAGGAACTTCTCATTAGAGACGCGAAGAAGGAAAGGAGTGTCGAATGAACGATAAATGGAATATTTACCAAGATTGCGAATCCATTTATGAAAAAGTAGTTGAAGCAAGATGTATCGTTGACTAGTCTGGCTTTTGATGGCCTTTTACACTCTAAGCAGTTAATGAGCGGTTGTTTTACTTTTTTTTGGAGTTTTTTTTTCGTGCAATGATAAGCTTTGCGCGGATAAACAAGCTAATTACGATGGCTGATCCATAGAAGTGTCTCGAGTGACGAGAAGTCTCAGTCCGAAAGGTGACGGAGGACCTGATCGCAGAGCGAGAAGAGGCGAGGAAGCCGAGGGTTGTGGAGGAGGAGATTAGGGCAAAGAGAAACCGCAACGTAGCTTCAAAGAGGTCTCACCAGCCAGAGGCGCGTCTACTTAACTTTGATCAGGTCGAGACCGCTGATGCGAGACGAGCCGTGCAGAAATAAAGTGCCTTGCTTCGACCTTCCCGCCTTTTTGCATCCTAAATTATCTCGATAGTTCGAAATATCTGAAGCTATCCGAGGCGCGGAGCACGAATAGCTTCTGTCGTCGTCGAGCGCGAGAAATGATCGCTTTTTTGCCAGTTAGACGAATTTCTATCGTAATTGAACGACTTGAAGTCGCCGCGATAATTTTCAAATAATTCTTTATCGTTTTTATCGAAAGAAAGAAAATTTTTGTGGAAAAATTTTGAGCGAAGAAAAATATCTTCGCAGAGGTCTCGGTATCCATGACCGATGACGTTCTTCCATGAGGAGGAGGACACTTTTTCCTCGTGCTATGGCGACGCAACGGTGCATCGAGAGAGATCGGCAAGGAGGGAGATGGAAACGGCAGGTTGAATGTCGTTATTACGTTGAATTAGAGGGTGCAGAGCCGGAACGAGGTATGAAACTATTACCTCGCGAAACGGCAGAGATCTTCTCTCTTTCTCTCCCATTCCGGCATCTCCCACCTCTTCCTACCTCTTCACCCTTTCGCGACAAAGGGTTGGGTGGGGTAGAACGCGTTTCGAGTCGCTCTCTGTGAAGAATGTTGTGCGAAGAGAGCGAGATGATGATAGCGGCACACCACGCTTGTGATATTCATCACATAAGCGAAAGAAGCAAATAAACTGGAAGATGTTGTTTCTACTTTAACACTTAGATCAGCGGTATGTAAATTTTTACTAGATTATAAACAAGCACCAATTTCTGGGATAATGTTACTGCAGAGTACTCAATCATCATACTCATCGCATTGTACTCAATGCGATAGAAAGAACCGTTTTGCTGTTTTTGATGTATTTAAAAATTTAGATCTAAAAATAATTTTGTTATTTTAGAGCATCAAATTCAAAATCATGTAGAACACTTAAGTATTGCTGAAATGCTACGAAAAGTTTTAACATTTTAGCAACTAATTTTAGTATCTTACATAATTATTTTGAGGATCTAAAAAAATGATTTTTAGATCTATATCCAGCTATATTTTTAAATATTTCAATAAAACGTTCTTTCCTGAAAGCTTTCTTAGAAAAATACATCCAATAAATAAAATAAATATATATATATATATATATATATATATATGTATATCTTTAAAATAATTCTTGTTATAAATGTAAAAATTTTTTTCTTCTTCAAAAAGAAACGTCTACAAAAAATTATACAATATCGACAACAATATTATTGTGTTTTTAATTTTTTGGAAAAAGATCTCTTAAAGAGAGATTCATATTCGTTTGTATCATGAAGATTTATGCGCTGTTTGCTTCAGTTTTAAATAGAAAAAAACATTTGCATTTTATTTATTTAATTTTAACGTGTAAATTCTAATGAGATTGTGTAATATTAATTATTCACATACAACAAATCGAATTGACTTAGAATTATCAGAGCGACTTAAAATAGGCAACAACAAGATCAGAACTTACCGCCGTGCTGAGGACTACGCTTGTAGCAATCCTGATGAACGGAAGAGCCGCCAGTAGCCCCGAGGTGTGTACTGGAAGCCGGCGATGCGGTCGGGTCGGTGTTGTTGGGGTTGGTGCAGGCACCGCTAACCGAATTCGTGGTGACGTTGTTGCCAGTCTGCTGGTCGTGTAAGTGACTGCTGCTGTGATGATGGTGATGCTTATTCCTCCCGAACGATTCGAGTTCTCGCAAGTGGGACCTGAACGAGGTCGGCGCGTCGAGGAAGGGCCTTTGTCCTAGACCGAGCGCGCGGAATTGCTGATGTTGCTGCCCTGAAAAAGAGATATATATATATGTATATATATACATGTATCGTATTATTCGTACTATTCGTTTGTAAGTTTGTGTAGTTTAAATTTTAATCAATGTTAACCCTAATTGATATTCGAGACTCCAGTGGACTCGAACATTTTTTCAAATATGTGCCAAAGATTTTGATGATTTATAACAAATATTTTTCATTTGTTATAAATTTGATATAATTTTAAATTACATAATCTTATTTTTTTGAATTTTGATCTTTAAAATGAAAAAATATTGTTCAATTACATAAATACATTAATAAATTACGTAAACTTTAAATACATTAATTTAAATTTTGCCAGATAAGTTGAATACCAGTTTAAAGAAATTTCGGAACAATTAAGATAGTAATTAAGATTAAAACTTGAAGTAAAAAAAATGAAATGAAATTCTAATGTTTCTTTTTTATTACAAATCACTTCGTGAAGAATTCCAAAAGACGCACTTTAAATATTTTCTTTAGATGTAATTTGGATTTTTCTATCGCTTTGACACGATTCGGACATGTGGAATTTCTAAATCGGGCAGATTGACCAGATTGCGCGTCTACGTCATTAGTCCAATAGAACAGGATAATGAAGAAACTCGACCTCTCTTCCCTTGATAGACTTCAATAGCATTCCTCGCATATCTGGAACCTCACGGATAGACAGAATCTCGAGCCAAGTATCGCAGCGCATACATAACGTGGGTATTCCGATTCCCTATTACATCGGATCCTAATACACGCTTGATACATATTGTTACACGACAATGCACATGACTCGGCACGTGCACAAGCTCGGCACGTGCACAAGCCCGGACATAATAATCAGACGTGCATAGACGAAATATGTTAGATGTGGGATAATTGATAGACTTCAAAGTTTCGTTTGTTTCTCTATAGAGTTGTCTCTCTCGGCATATAAGTATTAAAAGTTTGAAATTACAGAGATTAACTGATAAATATTGAAATGAAATTACAAAGATCATTAAGAAATAACCTTTCCAAAGTGTAGAATTCATTTCAAGGAAATACATAGCATGAGACAAGAATTAAATGTAACATACATTTTCAGATGTGTCTCAAGAGTTATGAGCTTTCTACAATAAGCCATTACCTAAGCTTTAAGTCTTAAGCCATAAGATATTGACCACTCACAGTCGAATGTGAGAAGAATAATCGATTATAGTTGGTTGACTTCTTACGGCTTAAGATTTGAACTTAAGTAATGGCTTATTGTAGAAAACCTATTAGGGTGAAAGCACAGAGTCTTGCATAACGCATAATGCATAATGCATAAGAAAATGAACCAATCAAAATCCTTCTTTTTTCTTTCCATAAAATAAAAGACTCTGACTGGTTGATTTTCTTACCCCGCAAATACAATAGAGTAGTAAGCCTTAAGCCTTAGAAATTGATCAATCACAATCGAATGTGGGAAGAAAAATCTATGATTGATCAATTTCTTATGGCTTAAGGCTTGCTATTATGGGGATTATGCGTTCTGCGTTATGCAAGAATTTGTGTTCCTGTCCTTAATATATAATATAATAATCTTCATAATTTAAGACTTTTAATATTTATATACCGATGTCCATAGAAAAAGAGAAACAATTCAGAAACTCTGAAATCTATCAATTATCTATAGGTAACAAAAGTAACACATTTGCCTTCACCGTTTTCCCATGCTTCTCTCGCAATCTCTTTCTCTCCTTCAACGGTTTCCGCACGAAGGAGAAGCCGAGAGGCTAGGCGCAAATTGTTATTCTTCAAGGGTAGAAGAGGAAGAAAAAGAGAGAGAAAAGGAAAGGAAGGTAGTGAAGAGGAAAAAGACGGGGAAACGAAGGTAAAGGAGAGAGAAAGAGAAAGAAACACCTCCGGCCACGAGGGCGAACGACAAATAAAGTTCGACCACAAACTGCACGAAATTGTCGGCGAGCCCAGATGGTCAGCTTCAGTGCTCTGAACCGATGCCTACAAGATTATTCCTTGCTACCGACTACCACGATCGGCCCGCGCCAGAAGATACTACAAGCGAGGGGCCCATGTATAGGGCCCGCGCAGATCCCACGACTTCTCACGTACCGGACGCCGATAATGCCCCAAACGTACGGAACGTTACGCAGCGATGGGCCCGTCGATGTACTCTTTGCTTCGCTCTCGCGAAAGGTCAAACGGTAGACACGAACTTCTACTGTAAAACCTTTTCAGCAAAAGTGGATGTTCGAAGAAATTTTTGAGACATCTGTGTGATGATTCAATGATATATAGAGATAAAATTGTTGTGGGATTTTTAGATATATACGAATTCTTTGCACAAAATAGAAATTATAGATATTGAGACATTAAATATTATATTCGCATATATTAACGCAGCTATAATTTCAGTAAAAGTGAATACTTGAGAAATTTTTTGAAGGACAGGCAAATAATTCTCAATAAAAATCTCTTTCTCTCTCTTTCTCTGCCAGGAAAAATGCATGCTCTTTCTCTTGATTCGATTCATATAAGATTAATTGTAACATAATACATTTCAGATCCACAAGTTCGAATTTGGCTGGGATAACACAAATTTTTTGCGCTGTTCTAATTGTAAGATGTTTATTAGCATCATTATTGTTATATTATCAATTTAATTATATTGTCAATTTAATTTGAGTTATGATATACTACTTGTGATTTCATGTTTAATTTAAGATTGCATTTTCAAGATCGGCTACGATCAGTGCACAATTTGAAAAATTGGAAAATGTATTTAAAAATTCACATAGAAACATTATTAAACAAAAAAAATTCATTTATTGTTGTAGTATCTAAAACTGTGTGTAAGTATCTAAAATTTCGATTAAAATGAACGCTTGAAAAATTTGTGCAAAGAAGCCATATATAAAATTTCACAACGCGATTTCATCTACATCACTGAATCATTTCTAAATTTCTCAAGCGTCTTTTATTGAAAGTATAGCCACGTTGATAGAAAGTGACACAAGTAAAATTAGAATTAGAGTTGCAGTGTTCAAATTTTGAAAACTTATGATGTAGTTTTACAGAATACAGATTTGTTCATACATTGTTAGAAATATAATCATGATTTTCCTTTATATGTAACTGAAGCTCGTGGTCATGAAACAAAATTAAAAGTAATAAATGATTTAACTGAAAATTAAGTTACAGTAGTTACTTAAATGTAACTGGAATGTACAAAGAATTTACAAAATTTAACATACTTTTCATAAAATCTTATGAAAAGTACATTAAATTTCATAAATTTTTATGAAAAATATATATTAATTTCATATACACAAATATACTTTTCAGTTATAAATACATTCAGTTATAAATTTAATGTAATGTCATGAAAGTTAAGTTCAAATTGTGTAACTTAAAAGTATATTAAATTTCATGAAATCTTTAACAGTATATGTATAAAGCGCCCTCAATTTATTATATTGTGCTGCAAAAGGCAGTAATAAAAGCCAAAGTTGAATTAACAAAATATTAAAACTATTAGAAAAATAAATATTATTTTTTAATAAAATTGTTTTTTAATTTAGTATTAAATATAGAATATTTATTATCAATTTGAAAGCTATTAATGAATAATATGTATTCATTAAGTAATTGAATATATATTGAGAAGTATGTGTATAACACGGAAAGAAAGTGAAGTTATGCGTATTTATTGTTTTAATTAAAACGTTATTTTAATTAAAAATTTTTTAAATGCTATACTGAAAGTTATTAATTTTAAACTGTATTGATGATATTTTCTATCAACACAATGATGTGAACCGTGACGAGTGCAATCTGGCGTTAGTAAAGAATGCAAATATAAAGAAAAGAAGATGCTAGAAGATCGCAGAAGAAAAGACATATGAAAAACATTTAATTACAATAAACAAGAATGATGGTGATATAACACCTTCATCAATCGTCCCTCCGGCTTGTGAAACACGGATAAGAAGAGAGAGAGAGCGAGAAAGAGAGAGAGAGAGAGAAAAGGTAGAACGGAGAGAGCAATAATTCCAATCTCCACGGCACGAATGGTGGACTTATCTAATCAAAGTGTGGCGGCTCCGGGAGGACGGAAATAGCGCGGCTTTTTCCTCCTCTCTAATAACGGGGCCTCTCCCTCCGCCCGTCTTACGTTCTCCTTGACGCCAATAGTGCCTAGGCCAGTGCAACGTTTCCTCGATTTCAATTCTCCTTTGCTCTCTTTTTTACATCACCTAACGTACTTTGCATATCCGTGCACATCCGCTCTCGATTTCAGATCGTCGTAACGATAACTGCGAATAACTTTTCCAGAGACTGCCATTCACGATTGTATACTCGAGCGGAAGCTTCGCTAGATCCGCCACTTTTCGACGTCGCTTTTATCAGGAGGTGGTCTTTAATCGGACTTTTCGGTCGCCGATAGAGCCTTCCTCTGACCGGTATCAGGATCAAGAGTTGGCCACGAGGGAATCCAATCGCGAAGTAGTCCGGTTCCAATTTTAACATTTTGATTGACGGCCACCGACTGCCGAAATTGCTTCGTATGATTCCTTTCGTCGCTATCGGTTTTCTCGAAAACAATATTTAAGAGAATGTCGATTGACGAACGTACGATTTTGTAGAGATAAAGCGGAACATTGATTGACCCGATAGCAAGAAATCAACGAATCGTCATCGAACCGGTGACGGACGATCGGCACTCGTATATTTTATTATACGGAATCATTCAGGGTCTCACGAGTTTCTCAAAAAGAAATGGCGTTTTGTCGCTTATTATTAAACAAAAATATAAAAATACAAAGCTCATTCCTGGTGATATACCAGGCGTTGCCTCGTCGCTCGAATTAAAACGGGAAATCATTTCGTGAATCTATGGCATGCTACTAATAGACGACATTTCAAATATGGATCAATTACGAAGTGAAGCAAATTCAATTTCGACCTTTGACTGACAGCACCCATCCATCGATATCGTTTCGTTCGCTTGCATTTCGATGATTTTGGGCCACGGTGACGGGCAGCGGCCACTTTGTTTCGCGGACGCCTCTCCCGTTCTCGATTTATTCATACCGCGCTCGATCCGTCCTGCGTTACGCTGCTGTTGCTGCTGTTTCAGTTATTGGCAACTGACAAATTACTTGGACACTACTTCGTCGTCATTGATCCGTCTATCACGAAAAGTCAAAGCTATATCACCTTGCGCTCTAATCTCTTCGAAACGAAAGACATTATCAAAAACATTTTCCTTCTTTTTTCTCAATATTAATAATATATTAATAATATTAATAATATTAATAATATTTATAAATAATAAATTAAATAATCAATTAAATAATCAATTAAATAAAGCAGCGGCAAACATGTTAAGGTTTAAGATTGGTGCCTACGGAAAGAATGGTTTTCATACAGTATCAAAAAATTTAGCTACATGACTGAAGATAATTTTATTGGATTCTGAAAATAATTGTGTACATTGAAAAAAATGTTCTGATTAAACCAACAATAAATAAGAATAGCATTTTTTAAGGGAAAAACGAAATTTTTGGTTATAATAAGTCTCATCAAAGTGCTATTCTTGACTCTTTTTATTAGTTTAATCAAACCATTTTTTTCAGTATAGAGCGTTCACACTGGTTACTAGAACGTTAACAATTTTTACAGCATGTTCATGCTTGAAATTCTTATAATTGTTTCGTGATGATTCAACAAAATTATTTTCAGATCTGTATCTATCAAAACTATTAGATACTTCAGTAAATAAATCGTTCTTTCTTTATAATAATATTTCTATGTGACTTTTTAAATACATTTTCCAGTTTTTCAAACTGTACGCTAAACACGATCATTGCAGTCTTGAAACGCAGTCCTGAAAGTTCCTAAAGATGGAATAGTAATATCACAAATAAAATTGATCGTCAATTTAATAATAATAATAATGATGTGTAAGCATTGTAAAACACCGCAAAGAATTTATCCGCAATGAATATTACCCAGTCAGATTTCGAACCTGAACATGAAGTGTATTATAAGGTTTTTGTGACTGAAGTACTTTTAAACTTAAAGTGAAACAGGCACATATTTGATATTTGGCGAAAATAAGAATTCTAGGAATAAAAAACAAATCTATAATTTCACACTCAATAATAGAACTGTTACGTATAACATGTATTATATTAGATTTACATATATTATTGAGTGTGAAGTTATAACATTAACCTTATATTATTGTTAGTTGATGTTTATTGGAATATTAAATCAAAATTTTTTTAGTGTTTTAGTTTCAAGTGAATGAATGGATCTTGTAGATTGAATGAGAGAGAGAGAGAGAGAGAGAGAGAGACTTGCCAGATTTGGCTCTCTTCCTGGAGGAGAACAGGAAAGACTCGCTATTCTAAACTCTTTCGCTGCCGGTGCTATGAAGCGGTGAATTACGAAAATTGCTCGATTATTGGCCACATTGGGGGCACACGGGGTGCGGCGCGGAGGGATGATTTTCAATAACAAAAAGCTTGCGATTATGCACGCAATAATGAGAGCCGGCAGGTGTCTGCGGGGCATCGGGCGTCGCGCATTGTTGGCAGCACAATGAAAGCGCTGCCGGTTGTTTTGCTCGACGGCGTTCGTACGCCGGTTGCTGCTGCATAGATTGTCTCCCTGATGCGTGCCAGTCGATGAAACACGCCATCGGCGATGCCAAACCCGTGTATGCAATATGTCGTCATGCGTGTTCTATTCCGCGACGGTCCGTGCCACGCGACACGCGTTCATTCGCGTCTCTTTCGAGTTTGGAAAGGGCCAGTAGGTCGGCGACGCGACGTCCGGTTTGCCTGAGTCTGGCTCGAACCGACAGCTTAAACGATGTAAACAAGCCTCTCGTTTAAACCGTTCCACCTACCACCTTTGTGGATTATTGGAAAAGACAATAATCGTAAAGACGTAAAATGCGATACTCAATATTTGTCGGATATAACATAAAGTTACTGGAATTATATATATATATATTTACAAATTGTTTCTGATATTTTAAATATTTTAAAATTACTAATTCATTTATTATCAGATTGATTATTTTGATTTACAAGGTTTCTATTTCTCAACATTTGATTCTTAACATTTTCATGTATCTTTAGCTGCTGGAAAAGAATATAATTTTTGAAAAATATATTCTTAAAAATATATTTTTCAATATTCTTGTTAAGAAACAAAATGTTGATTAAAATTTGTTTCTCCCAGTAAACATCAATTAACAGTAAATAACACCAATGTTATAATTTCACACTCAATAATAGAACTGTTACGTATAACATGTGTTATAGTATGTATTAGATTTACATATATTATTGAGTGTGAAGTTATAACATTAATCTTATATATACTGTTAGTTGATGTTTACTGGAATGATACTGAATCAAAATTCTTTTAGTGTTTCAGTTTCAAGTGAAAGAATGGATCTTGAAAAATTTCGATTGTCTTAATAAAAGCTTTCTGAAATTTTTTTCTTTGAACGGAATTGTATGGGCTCATCTGAGAATTGGTTATTTGTTGATGATGAATCGAATGACGAATTGTTGCTCGAATCGGAATCAAATCATCTTTGTTAGGGACGTTGAAGCGTAGGAAGGTATGGAAGTCAATGGATGCGACTTGAAACTTTAACTCCGCCGTTAAGTGCACTTTATGCCGGCTGGAAAATTGACGAGATTCACGCGTTTTTGCACCTGGTCCCGCCCGACACGCGGCCTGAGTCAAGCAGTAAAAACAACAGTAAAATCAATCACGCTCGACCATTTTGAAAAAAATAGTAGAGCCGGCGGGTGTACGCGGCGCCCTGCTTCCATCAATACTTTATACAACAAATGCGAAACGCCCGCAAAAAACTGCCGTTTTCGCGGTTAACTCCACAACGGCTATTAATCTGATATCGAAATAACCATTTTTTTTTACTCGCCGCGGATGCATCCGAAAATAGGTGTCGGCTGAATCGTCGGGCGCACGAGTGCGCGATGTCTCCTTTTGATCCAACGCGGCGGATCCGGCAGTTATAAAACCGGAGGCACACAGAGCCACCCCCGATCAATTGACTTTTACTGCATTTCGCGTGATTCTATCAATTTCGTCCGACCAGTAATGAGCCCGCCAACAGAATGTTTTAGCAATTTTTTGAGTGTTTCCGCGGCAAATTAACGTAAGCGTATCCGGCATGCACAAGCGCGCTTGTAAAAGCATTGTCTCTTGTATGTATGTATGTATACGCACGCATGTGTATTGGTATGCGAATAGTTCGACCCGAAACACGCACCAAACGCGATACGCACGTCGACCACTGCATCATCGCGCACCATCTGCTCGGTAATGACTCCCCATTACCGCGTACAGGGACTTTCGTTGAATTATCGGTACATTTTCAGAGAATCCCCGGGGCGATGCGGCAGCGTCGCGTCGGATAGATCTCGCGATCGAAGCGTTGCATAAAGTGTCGCATGTTCCACTTACTCGTTTTCGATCGTGGCTCTCGTGGTCCATCAACGGTCACCTTAATCGCCCTCGTGTAGGTCGCCACTTGGGGTGGTGTCGTCGACACGGTAATGGTGATGCTGAAGCTTTTTCCTATCGCAGAGAACAATATATGAATTGTCTATATATACCAAAGTGTTTGTGCTTTCACTAATTTACTCTTTTATATGTATCACTAATTTATCTGTCTGTTTGTTTGATTGATTGTTTCAATCAATTTACGAATGTATATTTATTTTTTACAGTGTAAAATACACAGCTCTACAGCACAGATCATTTCTTATTCCCTGTTGCAGCAATGTTACTGTAAGCTTCTATGCTATATAGAATTGATCCGCAATCTTTTCGTCTAATAAAACGTAAGTTATTTTTATATAAAATTATTTTTCTCAAGAAGTAACTAATTTATGTAACTAATTTTTTTGTTAAAATATCCGATTTTCTAGATATTCTGCAAATTTATATATAAGGATGCATTTTGTCCAAAATTTCATTTTTTTAGTTAGAGATGACAGAGTATCGAAAAACTCATATTATAAGCTACTTTGAAATGTTTAGAAAGCATTTTTTCATCGTTAATTTAAATATTGAAAAAACGTAGACATTTTGAAGTGCATTATATTTTTTAAAGACAAAATGCATTTGCTTAATATTTTTAGCAATTTTGTTTAATATTTAATACCCCACTGGTTGATATATTGTTATTTCCTATAAAGTGCATAATTTTCTTGTGTGCATAGTTTCTTTTTTTCTCGTTTCCTGAAAATTACAAATTTTTTGAAAGTCTGCTCCTTATATATAAATAATTTCATGTTTATTTTATCAATTAAACGCTAATTAACATTTTTTATGTTTTTATCTTTTGATTAAATACGAGCAAGATGACATCCAATTTATAATTCGCGAATTTGCAATTACATCCGTGTCTATTATTAGATCTTAAGCTCGGTATTCTTAAGCATTATATATATTCTTAAGCGTTAAAAGATAATAGAGAAGGAGTGGATGCTGGGGGTGGAGCGGTCGTGTACATATATCATCGGTGAAGGTCTGGAAGTTGAAGGCTCGGTATATTAATTCCTTCTCCATAAACGTCCGTCGGAGAGATTGACTACGCGCTCTTAAACGGCCCATCGCGCGCTAATATGCATTCGGTAATTCGCCGCTCTTTCGCAACTCTTCCGTAGGAGAAGCAGCCAGTTGTCCCTTTCGACCAATTGTCCCTCTCGAACAGAGGGTTCGTTCTCGCGGTGAAAAATTTATACCTAGATTTAGTCTCTCGTTATTTACGTTCTCTTCGGAATTAGAAACCCGGAGGAGTGGTATGCTTTAGCCGAACTAATTGTAAGTCGTCTCTGGTAGCCGATACAGCAGGCGATAACTTGACGAAAACAATTCATACGGATGCCATCTATTTCGCGGGCCATCCGTTCGCCAAAACACTCGGTGTCAACTTGTCCAATATGACGAAACGAAACACGACCAAGACTGCTGTTTACGCCCAAAAGAGATGATACCTAACGCGCCGCGGACATGCAATCGTTTGTGTTGGCGTAAATGTCAACGATTTGTAATTGTCTCCAGTTCCACCTCGCTGTGTCTGTCAACATGATAACCGGCATCAAACACCGCCAGCCCCCGCGCTACCCCCGGGAACTGCAACTGACTGCAGAGCTACATGGCGTTATATCCCAGTTATATCGCAGCCCTCTCCGCTCTTCCGCGATAGAACCACCCCCATTGCACCCGCCACCCAGTCCCAGGATACTTCCCGCGGCCGTCATTGCCATCGTCATCGTTCATCTGTCGCGTGCAAAGAGCATCGTTTCGGGATGTCGATTCAAATTTTTGCGTCAAAAGGCGATTTCTCTAACGTGATTTTTTTTTGTAAAAATAGGCAACTGTTGGACAATGGAGGTAGAATCATTTTTTTAAGTTTTCATGGGAAAGCCTAATTCTTTCAGGACCGAGGAAGTACTAAAAGAAAGTCAATAAAATTAGAATCAACTTTATAGGTACATAAAAAAAATGTTTTCAAAGATCAAGATGCCTAATTGGAAAATCTGGGAAAAACCGAAGATCAGCAAAGTCGGAAGAGTGGAATGGGGGAAGGTGGCGAATAGTTGGAGGAAGGGTCGCACGTTGAGCTAGACTCCCTCTCCCCCGGCCGAGTCCATCGCATTTGGGGCTAATAATGCCGCACAGCCGATTCCCCTCTCCGGCGCCCGAACCTGCGGTTAATACTCGATGATGGGAACGGTCATCTGCAGAGACAGGACCCGGTCTGTGCATTCGCGAACGACGGACGGACGGTCGGTTGGACGGGCGGACGGACGGGCGAACAGACGGACGGACGGACGGACAGACAAAACCGGGCCACGCGTATGTGGCACCTATATAACATGCAGCATCACAGCTTGACTACTCACGATCTCCCGTGTGTCTCTCTCTCCCAGGGCGCGCATATGTGTACGTATATGTGTCGGTGCGTTGGCAATACACTGACGACGAGATGAGCGCGCCAACCCAAACCGCCCACACACAACCACCCGAAACCACTCGAAACCGTCCGTTAATACTCGTGGCGATGAGGAGGAGGGGACGAGGATCGCGTAGGGCTAAGCGAGCAGCAGCAGCAGCAGCAGCAGCAGCAGCAACAGCAGCAGCAGCAGCAGTAGCAACAGCAGCGTACAGGGTAGAAAGGCTAAGGGGGTGCGGGTGAGTGAAGGGGAACGAGAGCGGACGCACGTTGGTGGTAGGGACGGAGCGGAGGTCCCAGAGTCTCCCAACAGGATGTCTCTGCAATTGTCAAATAATTACTATCGGTGGTAATTTCAGCCGTGTCGATATAGACTGCGGTATATTACTAATTATAGGCACGGGCCGCTTTCGACCCCGGCGATGATGATGGAACGGCCGTCGTCGTTTTCAGCCTCCGGTCCTCTTTGATTCGGCGCTACCATTTTCGTTTCTTTCCGACGGTGCGTTTTCGGAATTATCTACTCTCACTAGTATTCACTAGTAAGAGTAGATAATTCCGAATATACGAGAGAAGCGACCATTATCGAAATCAGAAAATCTTCTATCTCGTATCTCCATTTGTCAAAGATCTCACAGCGGCCGTTTTGAAACAGCGGCCAATGTTTTATAAGTTTATGATAGTTTTAATGAAAAGAAAAATGATCGTCGACCGGCTTGCGGTTGTTTCGCATTATTTCCTTTTTAACGTAGACTGACTTTAATAGTCGGCTGATTAGAGGTAATAAACTGTGAGGTGTGTGATCGGCGAGTTGTAATCTCTTACGTGACAACAGAAGACACGTGTAAAAGCAATTTCAATCGAATATATACTGACAGAGAAAATTGTGCGGTGAGAAAAATCGTGAGAGGGATATCAGCCCTCAACTCGCCAAGTCGCCGAAAAATAATCTCGTCGCGCTGGTATACATGACGCGATCGCTCTTTTTAATCGAGGAGGCAACGGCCGATTTTTCGTGGCCTCGCCGTTTTAAAATCCTCGCTGCAATTTCTTGAATCAGTTTGCCGGCCGATGCGATGCAATTCAATCAAATTAATAAGTCGCGGAAACAAAACCTCGATGATATAGGAGGGCCGGTACGCCCGATGGTGGTGGCCAGTATCAACACACCGAGAGCGGTTTGGTCAATCGCCGAAATTGAGTATTATGGATTATCGGGGAGAGATTGAAACGGTAAAAAAAAAATATATATAACAACGAGCCGAAAAATGGACAAAGGGATCGAAGGATTTCGAGCGAGGGAAGTGTCTCTTTCGCTAATTGACTCCGGGGACTGATGCACCTGTGCGTCAGGAGGAGGAAAATCGCTGACCCTGCACTTCATGATCAAATCAAATGAAACATAGATGACGCGCTACAGGATGAATATCCCGTGTACGAGCAGTCTGACCCGTTAATTCATAAACGCGCCCTCCGGATCGTGGGGTGCAAAATGCATTTGTAGGCTTTGACAAAGCCGCCTACTGATCCGTGAATAATTATTATAGGCTAGGAAATCGATATTTTGATAACGCAAATGAGGTCGAATACAATAAAGTTTTCGTAAAAAAAAACAGCAACTTAAGATCTTTACTTCGTATATACTTCGTATATTTTATATTATACAAAATATTAACAAAATATATATTAATATATTATTAAGTATATATTATTTTTTACAGATTTTTTTGTTATATTATTATATTATATTAGAGAAAAATAGTTGCGTTAATTGTTTTTCATCACGATTTAGTCAATATTGCTTTGACATTTTTATCAATTAATATTGGCGCGAAAGAGCTGTGGTGATAAAAAATTAAGGATAGAAAATTAAGCAAAATATGAACAAGTCAAGAGTTTCGATCATTGGTTGATTTTGGCAAGTCATCTTCTCCGTCTATATCCGTCTATATCCGTTGGATGATTTCTGATTAACGGCCAGTTGTTTCGAATGCTCGGTTGGGGCTTGCGGCAGACATCGAGTAATGACTCTGGGGGAGGCAGGAGAGCGGGAACTCGCGAATGGGGACACATGGGGATGGACGAGGGTGGCACGATGATGATGATTACAATAACCGTGATTTTAGAGGGCTGGAAATCGCGGCACGCGCTTTCGCCTGTCCTAGTATACAGAGCTGCAGATTTCTCTCTTACTTCATGATCAAAGGTACGGTAAATTGTTTCCGTATTGGAAGGATAATTGGAATGCCGATACACTTCTTTTACAAACATGCGACATCTTTTATTAAATGCGACACGCCACTGAACTAAAGGAAATACTTTTTGTTGCACAATTCTTTTAAGAATTTAAAGAGAGAAATAAAAAAATGTATGTAATAATAATCAAAAAGACTCACCTCTGCCACTTCTGCCGACGAATCTAAGGTCATTAAATTTGGCGACTTGATTCTTCATTAACGCGGTAGAATTTCGTAATTCGGCGCAACAGTTCTCGTCATTACCAGCTCGAACTGTCACGAGAGTCCCATCGCCAACCTCGCCGAGGGCAACCACTTTAAATGCCACTGGAAGCGTTTTGTTGGATCGCCAATGCGTCGGTAATTGACTGCACAGAAAGTACGGCGATCCTGAAACAAAGATTTTTATTATATACAGAATCCTTCAATTTAATTTAATATCTAATTTTACTGTAATTTTAATAAAAGCGTATAATGCGTAGATAAAAATATGTGCTTGATCGAATTAAACAGACATGTTCTATTTTTAAAAATGATTATTAATATTATTATTAAATTGACGATTAATTTAGTTCGTGATATCATTATTTCAGCTTCAGTTTATGATTGCATTTCCAACAAGCAATATGTATATTGAAAGATGTATTTAAAACTTATGTCATATAAATATTATTGTAGGCATCAAGATTTAACTTCGACTGGATTGATCCTTTCCTTACTTATTTAATTTATTCATATAGCGCTTTAAATTGACTTATAACTGTTGATGTTCATATATTTAAAGAAAAGATTAGTTGAATATAGCACAACATTTTTAATTGGTCGCAGCAACCAATTAAAAATGCTATGCCATATTTTACCATCTAATTTGCAACAGTAGTTAATTTTTTTATTGTGCAACACGAATTATTCCAACAATATTGTAACAATATTTCAGCAATATTACGGTAACATTGCAAATGTTGCAGTAAGTTTCTATGCTGTAGGATCTAATTAACACTTTGAAGCATAGTGCAACTACAAAAAATGTCCCACTTTTTTAGTGCTTGAACATAAATGGTGAGACGTTATTTATACTAGCTTTAGTCGTGAAATTATTAAAGCATAGTTTACATTCTGTTCTACCTATTTAATATAGCTAGAGATTAAGAAAAAGAAGAATATGCATTACGATTCTACACGATGTGTAAGTACCTCTTTGCACGGAAAAAAAATTGTGTTTTAGAAAATATCACCAATCAACTTAAATTACTGATAAACAATACTTGAACTTGAAGTTGCATGATTATAATTAAGTACAAATAAAATTTATTTTTGTTTTTT
>Ga0157364_1002454_pt1 | contig 17263 bp, 15 predicted proteins | sample AttsexASBM2_FD_111476 | JGI IMG/M metagenome (GOLD analysis project Ga0157364, IMG submission 111476) | Fungus gardens microbial communities from leaf cutter ant in Ribeirão Preto, State of São Paulo, Brazil - Atta sexdens ASBM2 | ecosystem: Host-associated > Fungi > Mycelium > Unclassified ... | reverse complement strand
TGGTAAACTCAACTAGAATTCTGGATCGTTCATTTTCCACCACAATTCCAGTTAATTCAAAATATTTTTTTCCGTGTAGCAATAATATATTTGATCACATTTACATAAATAATAATTTATTGACATTTTCCTTAAAAAAAAACTATAAGAATAAGAATTATATAGTCAAAACTGGTCACATATGTTTAAAAATAAAATATGTAATACTTAGATCGCAGCGAAACGAAATACGCCACGGTCGGACGATCTCTCGAGACTGAAGACAATCACTTTGTCATTATCATTTTCTAACTATGTTAATAAATATCAGCATATTATTTCGTTTCCATGTAATCTCTTCAAATATTAATAATATTAACCTGGTAGCAGAGGATGAAATTAAGAATGGTTACAGTAGGAAGTATAACGTTGGCAATATCTCGATCACAAGCATGCGATTAGCTTAGCGTAAATGTATTAAACTATCATTCTAAATACAAATCTCGTAGATTCAAATCTTACTGACAAGCGATGCGTTTTTTAATAATTAATTGTAGTTAATAAGATAGAATATAGGTATGCAAAACAGTAAATAATAAATTGAAATGGAAAAATAAAAAGTAATAATAACAAAAAAATTATATTTTTCGTTAAGATATAACCGTATACATTTTTTTATTACATAAAAGGAATTGTTTGGTCACAATTATTTCGTTTAAAACAATTAATAACATGATTATATTTGTCATATGATTTCGTAATAATCATCTTTGCTACCAATTTTTAAATCTTAGTAATAATAGATGAGTCTACTTTTAATTATGTTTATTATTACAACATTTTATAATATAATTTATTATATGCAAATACGATTTATGTGTAAGATAACCATACAATGTAATTGAATGAATGCATATAATATTATGGTCGTTATGATCATAATTAGTGTTCAGATTACTATAATTCATTATAGTCAAAATATTTATAAATTTATGGTTGTCCAAAAAATAACAATAAATTACAGTTAAATTATGGTTATTCCAATCATTTTTTTTTCTCAATATTGTTAAGAATAGTAAATCATACTTCCGGAGAAGTATTGATTCATAACCGTCGTCGAATCGAAGAGAGTAAGAATCTCTCGACTTTCGATGTCTATGGTCGCATCGACACCATATGTTAGCGTGTAAAAGCCATTGCTCTATTCTCGCAAAAATCGACTAATAAAAAGGTAACTCGTCGACCTTCGATATAGTCTATGCTTCGCGGCGACTGGTTCTCCATCTCTTTTCCACTGCTACTAGGTCTCTCCCTGTCTCTCCCAGTTTTTCTTCTCTCTCTTTCTCTCATTGCACACCGCGTGTGTGTACGTGTGTTCGTCGCTCTGCCAACTTTCACGTATCATAATATATAGTGAAAGAATGTGGTTTCCCTTTCAAATTACAAAATATGCCACGAGTGTGCAATTCAGTACACTTCCTTTTCTTTAATTTCGCCTTTTTTTTACGTTATCTCGATAAGTTTTTAAATTTTTTCAATCGTCTACTTTTGAAAGCAACAATTAGTAATCGAAAGTAACAATAGATCAACTTTTAGAAGCAAATGAAAAGGAAAAAATTTTATAACTTTGCGTTTACGTCTGTCGCTAACCTAATGTCTCTTGTATTCGTTTCTTTGACTTGAAATCTGAATTTTCTTCTTCAGTCTTTTTTTTACGCCTTCATTCAAAAGTACATCCTATTGACAAGCGAAATATGAGGCTCTAAAAGTTTAAACTGGAAAGGACAGCGCTTGGGACCGAAACCTTGATTGAGATATTACATTGCCACGGCGCGCGTACAATCGGTGCGCAGTTTTATTATTAAAGAAGGACTTGACCCAGATTTTATCGGTGAGAAAAAAAAGATACCTAGGCGATCCATCCTGAATGTCTGTCTGACATCTTTGTCGAGCGGCGCATTATTGCCTCCGGCGACGATTTGTATCATCTTTCATGTTATTAATTTAGACAAGAGGGATGGATTTATGTGGGTTGTGACTAACTGGGTCAGGGACATGGGTTTACATGCGCGTATAATGTATATTATAGTCAGATTATTCGGATTCATATTTCCTTACGATGAAAGATATATGTACGTATATGCTTTATTTATTCCAGATAAGTAATAGTTTTAATAAGACTAAATTAATAGTTAATAATTTATTGTGTATGGTTAACAGTATAAACGTGTTTTACAAATATGAGCGATTACGCGAGTTACGTTATGAGCGGTAATTTGTTATACATAAATGATAAAATAACCGTGTAAAGTATATACGGCGGATTTTAAGCGATTATTATTTTCTTTACTTCGCTTTTTTGCATCATGTAATCTTTCAGATAATTGATGAAGAAGAAAGGAGATATTCATATTAAAATATATAAAAGATTGTTCTATAATTGTTGTTTGGATTTGTTGATTTAAAAAATGTTAAATGTTTTTATTGATAATAAAAACGATATGTTTTTAGCGTAATTTAAGGATATTCTGCGGGCAACAGGCTCACAATTTCTTCTGAATTTTTCTGTAACTGTCATGGCCACCCTTTGTCTCAACCTCAGTACTTAATGCTGTCTCGAACAGCCGCAAAACAACGCCACTTGTCCGGTAGGTAGAACGATTCGAAGATATGCGGGAAAGGACAGTCCCATCCTGTGACCCTTTGAATCGGTGCCTCCAGATACAGGAAGCACTCCATCTGCATTACAATTTGACAATGCACCGTCAGAGTAACTTAGTGATTCAGCCCACGATTAGTTTTACAGCTTTTCTATCGTGCGTGCAACTTTCTAATTTATAAGAATCGATATCGATTAATTCGCGAACAACAAATGTAGGAGACTTGAGATGCAAGACTAATCGGTCACTGTTAAAAACTGGTTTGGAGAACTGTTAGGCGTTGTAACATTACTATCCCACGCGTCATTTTATCTCGCCGAAGACTTCCGACTCAAACACCAGTCCGCACGCGCTGCCTATGTTAGAATCACGCGATAGATCTGATGGCTGTTGCGTAAAATAATGTCTACAATTTTTTATAGAGATTTTAAGCTTTAAGTTTTAAGAAATTAATCAATCACACGCCGGTATTTATAGTTCTTAAGAACGAACTACTAATTCTCTTAATATTTTAAGAAATTAATATTTTTGATTGATTCATGACATTAAGACTGTACTTAAGACAGTCTTAAATATAGAGAATCGACTATGAATACCTATCATAATCGATTTGTCTTCTTGCAATCAAATGTAAGTCCGAATCCAGAATAGGTGTTTTAAGCCTTAAGCCGTAAGAAATTGACCAATTACAGTCGAATAGAAGGAGAATAATTGATTGTGGTTGTGTCCATTTCTTATGGTTTAAGGCTTAAAAATCTATTGTAGATCCGGACTGAATTCCTTACGACTTGAGGCTTAAAGCTTACTCTCTTTTAAAGTGAGTTATTATTGTATAAAGAGTGAAATGTCATTCCTAAGATTAAAAATTGAGCTTTTTCAAGATTAGCTTAATTTTCATTCTGTAGAGAGAGAATTTAGAGGGTAAATTTTACTTACTCTCTTAAAATCTTATTGTAAACACCGTATTAAATATTTTTATTTTGTCATAAGACGCAAAAAATCTAAAAACTCTACGATGTGAATCCGTGAATACGTTACCTGAATCGTCGCAGCTATTTCTGCCCCGAATCCATTCGTCATCGGCGCTTCGTGGGCAATGATAACGCGTCCGGTTTTCTTCACTGACTGTAACATTCAAACATATATTACATCGTATCATGCATATACGGTAATTTATTATTGGTCTCTAGCCGCCGCGGGTTTAATTCGCATGTGATTTACGTCCCGTCCCACATTGCGGTACAATAATAACTTCACATGCACGGCCGATGCCATGCGCTAAACGGGCGCATTAACGACGTCGCTGATGACGGCATGAACCGTTTTGTAACAGCTATCAAATGCGGGTCTACGACGTGATCGACGTTGTAGAAATATACACCGGAACAGCCGGTGCGATCGGGACACATAGGTACATCTATGCTCCTTTTGTGCGCATACATGTGTGCATGTATGCCCGTCCTGTTGTAAATCATTGACAAAGATAACTAGACAGATAAGCGCGACTGAACGCTGAATACAGGTTCCTATGACATTTTCGATTCGCGCCGACCTTCCCTGCAACTTTCAGGAGTTACAATCTTTCGTTACGGATACACCCCGCAGAAAATCTACGTCTCTATATTTATCGGATTGATATTTATGGATTTCTGCATGTCTACTATTAACCTTTATTAATAGGCGTCTTACTGTCACGATAAATGTTTGAATTATTGCCCCTTCCTTTAATGTTCAATCCCTTTCAAATGTCTAAGGAGAATAACATCAATTGACTTTGCGTTTACAATGCTTAAGAAATCGACAATTGCATCTCTCCCTTTTATTTATTAAGTATGACAAGATATTAAAAGAAGGATATTTTATTATATACTTAATCTGATGTAATATATTACGTAAATAATAATATTTATCTTTTCAAAAAGCTGGGCATTTTTGTAAGATATAAAAAATTATTGTTATTAAGTAATTGTAATTGTTGCTATTATATATTCCAAAATTCATTGCTATTGAAAATCTGCACGTAATATAAATTATAGATTTTCAGAGCTGACAGTGAATTTTGGAACATAGCTTTAATAACAACAATTTTTAATAGTGGCAAGTTTAATTAATAGTGACGAACAGGAGCCTTAAAATAAAAATTCTGATTGGGATTATTTGAATTGAGTTGATGATTAATCACGCGATAATAATCCAATATTTCATACTTTCGTGTTTATGAATCATTCATTTTTAACCCTTTGTTAGCTAACAATTGGGCTCACTCAATTATAAATTTTTTTGTCAAAAATGTTTACAATTTTCTTTATCTCAAAGAAAACAAAAAAGTCAAGATATAATATATTTCATATGAACTGAATCATGACAAAAAATAAATTCGATCAATAATTCATCAAAATGACATCAAATTAACATTATTTTGTCTTTCTTGTTCTCCTTAGGGTATTATATCTGCAAAAGATAATTCTTAAAATATATTTACAATTAGTACTTATTAATTCTTTTTTATATACGAATTATGTCATTTTCGTTCCTTGAAATTAATTAATGCTTTTTTAATTAACATAAATTAAATAAATGAGATTAAATCTTACAAATTCAGTATTAGTAACTGTGTTTGGCTTCAACTCCGAAAGGTTAATCAAATTTAATCAATGCGATTCTTTCAACTTCACACGAGGTTTTTCGTAGAAGCGACATATCAGAATTTTGTTCTGCGAGAGCTGCAATTTTTCTCGTTGTGAAATCGTGTGACGTTTCGCAGACAAGCATGTCGAAAAATAGACAAGACGAATCCGCAACTGTATCGAAATTGTGGCAAAACGGTTTTCAATTACGATCATCTCGTCACGTGTGTGTGCGAATGTACAATGTACATAATATAGCGGTGATTTGCAAGCCCGCGAGTGGATATCACGGTACGATCGAGCATATCATTAGCGACCTGTGATCGATTAACATAAATCAGCACGATTATTAGCGTCTATAGAAATCTTATCGTAATCTGACGGAGCATACGAGCGCGGGTCAGCTTTGCTTGACCACCATGACCGCTTCTCATTTTACTTTGAACGCGACGCGCATCTGCCTCTCTATTGTCGATGACACGCCGCCGCGTCATGGAAGATTGCGATCCTCGCGCGACGACGATGAATCCTCACGCGGTCGTGGGAAGAATTGGTTTCCGATATTTCTTTACCGATGTCTCGCGATGTTCCAACAACGCATACAAATAGTGTGAAAAAGACTTCAATTGTGTCTCTCGTTCTTGCGTGGGCGTAAACTAGACGATTTTCTACGATGTAGAAACGCGCGTTTCGGCATTCATAATCGCGACGCATTCATCACCGAGCATCTCAGAGTTTCAAATTAAATTGAGGGAACGGAGAAAAAAGTAGATTTCACGCGATCGTACGGTCTTTTGAAATTTGGAAATGAAATTGAAATTTTAATCATGGAGGACGCCCATGAGATCGCCCACGATAACGGAAAGAACATAAGCGAGAAAGATACGTCGGACTTCTCGCCTTAAGCGGAATCATCGAATCGATCTTGTTCTTTCTTAAGGAAACGGCCGTTATTGCCCACCTTGCACACAAGTTCCGCGTCCCAAGGTAGAATGGAGACGAGGTCTATCACTTCGCAGGATACACCGAGTTTCTCCTGGACTAGGTCGGCCACCTCCAGCAATATGTGCACCTGAGTGCCCCAGCCAATGAGTGTCACGGCATCACCTATGCGACAAAAAACCAAAGATGTATTCGTGTGTACATACGCGAGTACATACGGTTGTAATCATGGATGAAAGCGTGCATTTCTTCTCGTCTGTATCCTGTTTCAGGACCGGTTACATCAAGCGAGATCATCAACGATATAATGGAAGGACGCGATCGCACTTGGTAAATTATATTCGCTTCTCGCGTTCGAAAATGCGAATAGTTATCTTCTATGACTTCAAATAATACCTTCTGAGGCGTTATTTTTTTTGTTCGACGGCGCACATTTCGCGGTGAATAATGTAAAGAGCGATGCTGATATGCTCTAAACATTTCTCCGAAGAATGATTTTACACAACCGCAAATTTATTCATAGTGTATTTATTCATAGTGTATAATCATTTCCGCGTAATCTGAAGATGCAAAGAGAACTTCTAATAATACTTATTAATTATAAGTACGTTGCATCAAAGACAAGAACTCGCAGATAGAAACGTTTTAATCAATGTCATTAAAATTTGATTGATAAAATACTATTAATTATCATTTTATTATTAGTATCGAAAGATCAAGAAAAAGGAAAAAAATATTATTTATGAAATTATATAAATAGCAATATAATGTATAGAATTCATTTCTTAAATACAAATATAATATATGTTCTTGTATATAGAAATACAAAGATACATACGAGTTAGGTTCCATCATAAATTAAAAATTGTACTAGCATTAGAGAACAAAACGGTGTATTAATTATAAAAGATCCTATTTTAAAATAAAAATAAGTTTAAAATATTTTCCTGACTTTCCTTTATTTTATATAATTTTTGTTTCAAAAACTTGCATTATGTATAAACTACATATTTGAAAAGAATCCTAGATTATCGATATAATATTAAAATAATATAATATCAAATAGTGTCAAATAACTCGTAATTGAAACATATATGAGTTCTTGGTAATCCTGGGACTTTTCCTAATTTTTAAACAGTAACGATTTGAAATAATTTTATATTTTACAATCTTATTTTTACAATTTTGATCTTGAAAAATTTTAAAATATGGAACTAATATAATAACAAAAACTGTAGCTGATCCGAAAGAATTCATGTTTCTTTAGCGTTAAAAAATATTCTTGATATGGATTAAATAGACATTTCAAAACTCACCGCTTCTTACAATTTCAGCCTTGCCGATTGCAATCTTATAATGTGCAACGGGTACTTCATCGACCGCTATGCGATACAGTATTTTAGGCTCGAATATAATACAGGGATCCGGCTCGTCGATACAGCTCAACAAGAGACCCTTTGCGTGCATCGCTCCGCGAGGGACGACGATCTAAAATAAAAAAGAAGGAAGCTCATTAAAAAACATAAAGCTCATTAAAAAATATATAATGATGTATTTGGGCGAGGCGAGAACACGAGAATCGAGTACCCTTGCGATCCGATAATCATCGACTCCTTAACACATGTCTCAAAACAAGCGTGAAATTGATCGACTCTGAGTAGCATCGCCGATGCTATTATGTCGCATCGCTCCTTTAATAATCGCGATGTACGATAGTGGCGGCTACGTGCATTAGTGTGCGAGTAAAAACTTTCTTCATGCATACGTAAATCGTGTACGCTGTACAATATTCATGGAATTTGTTGAGGAAAGTTGTAAACTCACAGTTCTACAGCTGGCGCAAGACATAGCGAGGGTTATACTCGAAGAATGTTCCTGATGATGGAAATTTAATAGCAAAAACTCGTCTCGTCACCAAATCACACGATCAAGAAAATGAGTCAATTTTTGAGAAAATAAAATCCAACGTCTCAATCGTCATGTAGCAGTTCATCGAGGCAAATCATAAAAGTTATATGAGGAAAGTTATCAAAAAAATGTCATGACTTTGTTATTAAAAATGACAAATAAAATCATCATAATTTTATTTATTAATCATCATGATATTCTTCAAATATGATTTCTGTGTTTTACTTAGTAGTACAGATCTTGTTCAACATTATGGCAATGATCAACTTGTCAGGCATTTTGTACAAACAGTGAGGCGTGGCCTTTTATGATCTTATTATGAAATCGTCTATCTCGATAAGGAACTTGTCTCGACTATTAACAGAGAAATATCTTAGTCTTAAGACACAGTTGAGAGGAAACAAGCGATTCCCGTGTTACGCCCAAAAATAAACAACCGCCATAAATAAAAACGCATTTCTACTAGCCTTCAAACCGGGACTGTGTGCAAAGTAGGCTTCCGGGCTTTGAGAGTGATAAAGACCACCATGGCCGACGGCTCCACAAGGTGCACGAACCGTAAGCTTGCCGCAGTCAAAGAGATTGCCGCTTCGATACCTCACTTTTGCTGCTTCGTTTACCAACTGTAGAAGAAACGTACGCACAGTTAACAGTCGAAGATCCTTATACTCTGTTTAATAATTTGCATTACGAACGGAATACACATTCCGCATTATTTTATACGATCCACTCGCGAAATAGTTGAAAAAACTTTTCAAGCTATAAGAAAAAAGTTTTCGCGTTCTCTGCATTTTTTAAGCGAAGATTTCTTTGTTATACTTTTATTTACACCTTCTTATTATTTAAATTTTCTTAAAACTTTAGATTTCTTTTACCCTAGACGTGTTACAAAATAATAATTATCTGTTATATTAATACTATATGTGCTGTGAATAATGCGACACCTGATCAAAAGCGGGAAGTATGTAATCGGCAAATTGTATCTCGGCAATCGCTGATATTCCCGCGTTGGCTAAACCAATTCCGAAACCGACGATTCCTTGTTCGCAGAGAGGTGTGTTGAAAACACGATTGGCACCGAAACGATTCTTCAAATCCATTGTGCAACGAAAGACACCTCCAAATGCCACATCCTCGCCAAACACAACTGAAATTTTAAAAGTAACTATAAACAACTAAGCAATGTTTTCTATTTTTTCCGAAAAATGTAATTATTCTTATTTTAAAGATTTTAACAAAAAGAAAGAGATTCAGCTTTTCTTAGAAAAATTAAATTCTATTAATTTTTATAGATGATTAAATAATTTTCTCCACAACAGTTTAATATTTTTTAATTTTTCGAAATTGAAAAATTGAGAATGAATATTATTAAATACATATTTAGATAGAGAAAATATTTTAATGTATTATATTCGCGTACAGCTGTACATTCGAATTAAAAAAGAATACAAATACAACAAAATCCTTACCTGAACGTGGATTGTTTTCCAATGTAATATTAAGCCCATGATTTATAGCTTGAAACATATTCAGTTTTTGAGTCTCACCTAAAAACAGAACTTTCATGTAATCACATGAATAATGCATAATCAGGGTCGTATGAAAGATTTTCAGGGCCTTGCCCATATAGCATCTTTATCCTAAAGATGTTCCTTCTTAAAATATTAGGATATTCTCAAGATGATTCTTCAGAACATTCCCTGGATATCTGTGCATGAGTGGTGTAAGGGTAAGGACGGATGCTTTTATCTGTTCATGAATTTAATGTATGTATAGTCAGCAACTAAAAGATTGTAACACATTTTTTTCAATGAGTTTCGGAACACTTATCGAGCGATTGGTTATTATTTATGGATCCATAAGTAAGAACCAATCGTTCAATGAATAGACTGCATTTTGAAACCCATTTAAAAAAAATGTTGTAACCTTTTAGTTGCTGACTGTATACATACACCCTTCATAAATGAGTGGTTACTTTCTCAGAACGAATATATATACATGTATTGTTCGTAGTTTTAATGAATTAAAAAATAATAAAACAATGAAATAAAGAAAAAAGAATTTGAAAGAATATTTATCAAATTTATCATAGCTGTCTATTTCCTATAATTCACTGTACAAGAATTTGAATAATGTATCCAAATAATAATTGCTTAACAAGTTGTAAAGCAACTATTGTCAGATTGCACGTATTATCATACCATAAGGAAATTATATATACATATATAGATATGAAAATTGTTTAAATTATTAACATGATTACATATGTACATACATTTATTGTACAACAATGAAGATTAAATTTAAATTGTTTATGAATATAAATTTGATAAAAATTAATTTGGATAGAAGTAATAAAAATGATATCTTATTGTTAACCAAAATTTAGGAGCCTTGATGCGGTGGTATGTCTTCTAACCTTTTATATGATCTTATGCATAATTAATAATTTCGGAAATAATAAATTTGGGGATAAATCTTCTAAAATAATTGAACTAAAAAACAATTTCTTGAGGATTTTGTAGGAAGTTTGAAAATCTTTATAAGAACTACTATCATATAACAAGAACTTGAATCATTTTTGTTATGATCTGTTATGTTTTGAATACATATAGTAATATTATTTTATTTAAACAGAATAAAATAATAATGTAATGACTTATTATAACAAATATGTAAAAAAAAAACATTAATTTGGTAATTTATCGTCACATTATATCCATTCGTTTTTTAATTTAATTTTGACGTAATATATCTTTGCGCATGCATGAATTAAAAAAAGACGATCATCTTCAACAGAGATGAATATTTTAGATCGAATATTTGAATTTTCGTAGAATGTGCCCAAGATTTAAATTTATTTTGTTTTTTATTTTGAAATATATAAATGATCATTTTATTTAAAAGAGAACGAGAAAGAGAAGGGAAAAAAAGAGCAAGAGAAGGTAAGAGAGAGTAAGAGAGAATCTATTAAATTGAATATGCGTTTTTTAGTTCTCTCTCTCTCTCTGTCTCCCTCTCTCTGTTAACATCCTACACAGCATGGGGAGTTCCCCGCGCCGAGAGCTCATAAAATTTTTGTAGCTTCATTTAAGCTTCAAAAAGTCCTCAGGAACTCGCTTTTGAGAGTTCCCTGAGAGCTTCATTTTGTAGAGAGATCTTTTTAAACTTCTTGAGAGCTCAGCAAAATGAACTCTCTTCCAGTTGACATAAATTGAAAGTAATATAACGTTAGGGTTATAATTTCGTATTCTACAGTATAAATATAATGTAACACATGGTGTTATATAACAGTTATATTGTGGAATGCGAAATGATAACATTGACGAGATACTATTAAAAATCTAGGCAAATTTTTATAACTTCAATGAGGCTCCGAGGGGATAATTGAAGAGCGATGATATTATCGATAATGAATAAAAATTTACAATTATTAATATAAATATTTCGATAATTTATTATTCATGATTTTTTATTATATAAATGCTGCATAAAGAAGTATGCTTTTAATGCTATAATATATTGTCGAAAAATTATAATTTTTTCTTTGCACCACCATCTCTATTGATAATCAAACTCGGATGGTAACATTAAAATCAGTTTAAAAAAAATTGAATATTATTAAGTTTTAAACATATATGTATACATGTATACATGTCTACAAAACTAATAAATTAATGAAATTAAATACAAAAATTTAATACAAAATTTGACTCAACTCTCAGCTCAGTCGACACAAATTGCAAGTAACATATAACGTCAATCACCGACCACTGATAACATATTATCAGTTTTTTACTTAAAAAATTAATCACTTAAAAATTTAAATAATCACACGAACTTTCGCAAACGTCGACTGTCTTTAATATAGTATCTCATCGGTGATTGATGTTATATGTTACTTTGTGCAATTTGTGTCGACTGAACTGAGAGTTGAGTTGAATTTTGTAAGCTCCCTGCAAGCTCAGCAATATGAACTCCCTGGGAATTCGTTTTGTCAAATTTTATAAGCTCCTCGAGAACAAAATGAACTCACTGGGAACTTAATCGGAGCTTCGTGCTTTGTGGGATTGATATATTTGATTAGATACGAATGGTGCAGTTCATGCTCTACAATCTATGTCCCTGCATATTAAACTCATTGCGCATGCGTATATACGTATAAATATATAACTGAATTAATTGGTTGACAAGTACAAGAAAAAATATCGATCGATGTATCGAATCTTTTATCAGCTGATTTTTATATGATATACATTGTATACCATACACAATACTGTTGATTTCTTACATCTTAACAGAACTTTGCACAAAAAATTTTTTGAAAAAATAATAAGATGTTCAGGTGCGTGCAGTGTGGTATAATCGATTACTTACCGGCGACGATCTGTTTTTCACACGGGAAATACTTAAAATGCGTCCCTCTTGCATGATTTTTTGGGCCGGCGGAAAACTCACTATTATTCAAAAGAAGTTTCCTTCCAGCGTGTCGCAGTCTCGTGCTCAACTTGCTGAGCATCATCATTACTTTATTTATTTATCTCTCTTTTTCTCCCTCCTTTCGTTTCGGTTCGTTCGGACAACAAACCGTTCGATAGGAGGTAGCGAATGAGTATCTTATCTCTAGTTTGCACACAATGCCGATATTTCGCGGAGGTTCTCCCGCTTAACCTTACGTAGAATTTCGAAACAGTTTTCAGTCGAGGTCGAAACTCAAGCGAGAGTGCGCGCGTGCGCGCGTGCGCACAGTCATAATCGAACAATTGACGCGGTGCCGATCGTCGTTGCACGTCGATCATACAGGCACGAATAGAAACTGGTTATTTCTTAACGATATATGACGACGAAGCATCGAGAACGCAAGCATGACTCGACTAAAAAGGGGATAGAATTCCGAGGAGTGGGAAAGAAACTGCGATAAGACGCTGACGTTAGTAATATGCTTATCGTTTAGTGCTCGGTGTGTTTGATTTTGTTTTCAATTATTAGATTTCTAGCGTTGTGAGTGATGCTTGACGTCAATCACATATTATATATACGAAGATATGAGAAAGAAGAATATTTCAAAATCACATCATCATCATTTAAACGCGTTATAAAAAACATGGTGTCTCAAAATAATTTGTTATTATCGCGCTTCGCTTTCGTTTTTATCGTTGATAGAATAGTGGATTTCAGTATCTGGATAATTGATAAGGAAGGTATTCATATTAATAATATTAATCAAATAAATAGAATTAAGTACATTTAATTCATTATTTTTCATTTAATCTTCGCTCAATTTATATTTTATGCAACTCGTATGTCACGAAATTGGAATGTTTTTTTATATCTTCAGTCGATCTTATTTTATTTTATTGATTAATGGTTATAAAGAAAATTCTTAAATGTGCGTGTTTCAACAGTAGAGTTATTTTACCGACTGTAGATATAAATTATGTAGATTAAATTTTAAGGAGAACCCACTTGAATCGATGGAATGACGTGAGAGCAGACTGCAGTCTGGATACACGGATGCAATCCTCGGCGGGATCATCAACTTGAGAAGGAACGGGGGATAAGGGATGCGTGGTGCGCGCTTTGTCGGCCATTACGGATTCGTTAGGATTCGTTCTCGTAGACGCGTCGTTCAACTTCGGAGTTACGATTTTCGTAAATCTATATCTCGTAAGACAAAGGAATCGAAGCTATTATTGAAATCGATTGAATCAAGAATCCAGATTTCGTCAGACATGGACGTGAATAGATCCAGCAACGGTGATTACAAGTATGAGAGAGATGATGCCGATGAAAAACCCAGGTCGCTCGATGAGTCTGAGAAGGATCATCAGGCCGACAAGGCCGGCGAGTATATGAACGAGCTCTTGCAAGAAAAGATCGAATTAGACGGGCAAAAATGGCCCAACGCCATTCGATTGTTGGACCAAGGTGAGTTGAAAGAAATAATTTTTAAGTAAATATATTCTCTAATAGATGATCTTGTAGAAGAGTCATTCCATCATTCATGATGAGAAACTACCGGAATGTCCATAATTTTCACTTGCAATAAAATTAGATTAAGTATGCGATGCTCGAATCAACGAAATTTTAAGATTCAACAAAATTTAGTTTTGAAGACAATGTGTTTGAATTTTTTGGGACATAATTTACATTGAATATATTACTTCAAAAATCTTCAGTCTCTTTGGCATTGTCTGGTTATTGAAGTATTTGTTATCTTTATTAATTAATTTTATGTCTGGTATTAAAAGGAATAAGTAATGTTGGCAGATATTATTTTGTAGTCTATTATTATCATTAATTTCGAAAAAGAAAAAAATATAAAAAGGAGGAATAAATCCTTTATGAAAAGGGAATATAATTGTAATAGATTGCATATTTTTCTTATAGACATTTTGTATATATCTGTTGCATGATAAAAAATTAAATATAAATCAAAATAAAAGATTAAATAACAGAATAATGATAATAAATTTAATAAAAAACAAATAAGTAATTTATACAGCCTTGATCATGAAGTATAAAGAATTCTTTAATTTATCATATTTTCTTGTAGAAGATAGTAATAGAGACAAATAGGAACTAATAAAGTATTAAAATTGTTATAAGAATAAATATTTTTTAATAAAATTTTTTATTTATTTTTGTTAAATATAGAACGTTTACATCAATATGAAGATTTATACTTATGGTCAAAGCTGTAGTAAAAATATATTGAATTAAAATATAATAAATAAATTATGTAACTTTGTTATGAAAAAATTACATGTTTCGTAGAAATTCAAAAAACAGAAACTTTGCGAAGACCAATGAGAGAATCAAAATATGTGGATATCTATCGTGAAAAGCATGTTCGTGTATCTGTCAAAGTACTAGTACCCATCCGTGAACATCCTAAAGTAAGTACCTCTATCTACAGTAATCTAAACAGATTGAAATGAATTAGATTTATATAATTTTCTGTCTTAGTTTAATTTTGTTGGAAAATTGCTTGGGCCGAAAGGCAATTCTATGAAACGCTTGCAAGAAGAGACAATGTGCAAAATGGCAGTGTTAGGCAGAGGATCTATGAAAGATAAACAAAAAGTTGGTAACAAAGGAAGACTTATTTTTTTTTATTCTTTATTTTCGAAAAAGAAATTGATTTATATTTTTATGATGGATCTTTTAATCTCAGGAAGAAGAACTTCGTGCTTCCATGAATTTGAAATATGCGCATCTTGCTGATGATCTGCATGTGGAGATTACAGCTATTGCCCCACCGGCGGAAGCTTACGCTCGCATTGCTTTCGCGCTCGCCGAAGTGCGGAAATATTTAATTCCTGATAACAATGACAATATACGTCAAGAACAAATGCGTGAAATGGAAATGGGCATGTCTGATGATACTGTCTCAAATGATCGCAGACCTTCGATGAGAGGACCTTCGAATCTTGATGGTAATATACCGAGGCCTGCTGCAAGACAGGGACCTAGACAGTCTAGAGGTTGGTTATTTATTGTAAAAATTGTACAATACGTAAAGTATTGAACATATAAAATTAAGGACGCAGTCTCCGACTGCTCAATCTAATGAGCTCATTAGTGCTCACCATTATGAAAATTTTTATGAAAATTTATTTCATTTTTATATAGTATAAGATATTCCATAAGTGTTAATGTGTTTATATAAGTTTTTTTTATACAATATAAAATGCCTCCCATCTTCGCTACTGCTACCGAAAAAATACCGAAAAAATAGCAACTTACTGATTTCTTAAAAACGAATACCGGCCATATTCAGACAAATTTCATATTATTCCTTATGATATCAAGTTTTTATATCATTGTCTCAAAAAATTGTTAAAAAAACTTTTTTACAGTGAATTAAAAGATCACTTTCGAATAAGCTTTAGTTAGTGATCCTATGTGTGTGTGTGTGTGTGTGTGTGTGTGTGTGTGTGTGTGTGTGTGTGTGTGTGTGTGTGTGTGTGTGTGTGTGTGTGTGTATATATATATTTTTTAAATGCTTCAACTTTGAAGGAATATTTCGATTTTTAATCCTATTCCGGATATTGAGTTTTAAAGTACATATGTTTAGAACACTTATTCTGAAAGTTTCAGAAATCTAAAGAAAATGGATGATTTTTTCGGAGAATGTCCTTAAGAATCTACTTGTATCTATGTAACATTGATTATTTTGAGTTCGTGTTTAATAGATATGATGTGTTGCAATTAATATATTTAAATCTTATAATAAGATATGCATATGCATATTGTATGTATATATATATATATGTATATATATATATATATATGTATATATATATATAAAATACACATGAATTTTATATATGTATACATACAATACATATATAATTATAATTATATATATAAATTATACTACTTTTTATTTAGCTATGTTTCCTCCACCTGTGAATCGTGGACCACATGCTCGTGGACCTGCACCATCTAAATCAAAAGTATTCTCCATTTTGGATCGTGCGAGGGCTGCTATGGATCAAGGTTACAAGTAAGTTTGAATTTTACACATAATATCTCAGGTAGCAAAATTGTTTCATTAAAATATAAATTAAGTATTATAAATTAAGTATTATATTGAATATTCAAATCTTTTCGTTCTAGTAGTTATGATAGTCAGACTCCTGCAACAAATCGTGCTGGATCACACGATTTTGATTATCACGGATCATCAGGTGGAAACAATCGATATGGTGATCGTTATACATCAAATGCTGGGTATGTATTATAATGTTTATTTACTGATATGATGTTTATTTAATGATAAGAATAAGAGAGCATAATGTAAAGTTTGAGAAATAAGATTCTCTAATATACAAAATTAATAATATACAAAAAATTTTAACGTACATAATATGAATAATATATAAATATAAATTATATAATAAAGAGAACTTTTTTTACAAACAGATATGAATTTCTTTATGAAATGCAATTTTACATATGATTCGTTTTATATTACGTAATTATTTGTTATGTAATAATTTAGATCTAATAGATGGAAATATTTTTTTTCAAGATACACGACTTACGAATACGATGATGAGTCTGCTCCACATTCTTCACGTGATTATTACGAATCTTCTGACTATTCAGGTAAATTATTATATTTATATATTTGCTTGA
>Ga0157364_1002453_pt1:0-15000 | contig 17263 bp, 5 predicted proteins | sample AttsexASBM2_FD_111476 | JGI IMG/M metagenome (GOLD analysis project Ga0157364, IMG submission 111476) | Fungus gardens microbial communities from leaf cutter ant in Ribeirão Preto, State of São Paulo, Brazil - Atta sexdens ASBM2 | ecosystem: Host-associated > Fungi > Mycelium >... | reverse complement strand
TCGGTTGGACATCTTGCGTAATGCTAATGCCAACGGTACTGTGACTTTCAAATCTTTTATAACTCGAAAAATATTTAAAAATAACTTTATGACAGTATTTTGAAAAGCTCTTGACATCAGTCATTAGATTCTGGCATTTGTGCCAGTCATTGGATTCTAAAATAGGGAATTCCATTAAAAAAAATCGATTTAACCACCTGACCATGACGACAACATAGATCAAGCTGACCAGATCAAAATGAATAGATCATTTAAAATCCTACAACTGTCACAGTACATTTCGGAAATGCTTAGTTTTCGAGATATTTCATCAGTCTGGGACTTTTTAGTCATTCTATATAATTCAATTGTAAACATTTTTAATTTTTTATAAATTGCACTAAAATAGTACGTATGTGTGTATTTCAAACAAAACAAAATGAAATTTTTAAATTGCGTCAATTGCGAAAAGAATATATATTTTCTTGCAACATATTGTTGCGTATACTGTTGTACTTTATATTTATATGAATTATTAATTAATATGAATTTTTATCGAATAATATCCAATTGATAATATCTTTGTATTTCTATTTACTTCTATTAAGCCAGCAGATGAGCAGAATCAATCCAGACCTATTTAATTTTTTACTCATTTTGTACCACCAATAAAAATTTTTTGCCGTTTTGAAAAAAAAAACGTGGCGCTGCTAGCTTAATAAGCTTATGGTTTACTGTTCCTTACGTTCCGAGAAATTCAATAGATTAAATAGCGAGGATATTAGAATATCATTTTATAATATTAATAAATTGCGCGAATTCATCAAGGATTCCCTTCCGTATGAAAATAAATCTAATGTAGTACAAGATCTGCTGCAAAGATTACGACCTACGTGTCTTTCTTTACAGAAAGACAGCTGAAAACAAGAATAAACTAGCACAAAATTCGACATGTTCAACGCTATTACAAACTATACTGTTATATGAAACTATACTGTTGTATGAAACTTGTATTGTTGTGAGTTGAAAATCTTTGTCAGAACAAGGAAATGGCATCAATAGCGCCATCTGACGGCAACTACATTGACAGCTATGGCCATCTATTGGTAAATTCCGGTTTCATATTTACATATCTATTAGCTTAATATTAATCCTACTAGCAGCGCCATATTTTTTTTTCAAAACGGCACAGAGTACAAAATTTTTATTGATGGTACAAAATAATATAAAATGAGTACACTGAGAAAAAAAATATAGTCAATTTTAATAAATATTTAGTTCAATACTGCCAACTAAACATTTACTTACAATAAATATTTGTTCAGTAAAAAAAAGATTGTTAAATCAAATTAACATTACTTGTATCAAATAAATATATCTTTATATTTAATAATAAATATTTAGTTGGCAATATTCAACTAAATATTTATTAAAATTGATTACGTTTTTTCTAGTGTACTAAAAAGTTAAAAACGTCTGAATTGATTCTGCTCATTTGAACCTGCCAATAGAGGTTTTCCATTCAAGGATTGTTATATTCAAATTGTATTCTTATTTCTTAAACAAATAATGAAATTAATTTAATTTTAATAAATAAAATCCAAGATATAAATCCAAAGCATAAAATCCAAAGTGGATATTGTCTTTATATTCCCATTTTTAATATTACTGTTAAAAAATCTTTCTATTCTAACCCAAGTGATATATAATCAAATTAATAAAAAATAAAAGATACATACCTTTATCTTTCCATTCAAGAGTTTTTTATATATGCAATGGAAGAAAACATTTAATCTCAAAAAATTAAAGACAAAGCAGTATAAAATATTATATATATTATATATATTAATACATAAAAGAAATGAATAAGATATAAAATAATAATATGGCTCAGAGTAAATAAATATATAGAAGGGGTACGAGTCAGATTAAAAACAAATTAAGAACATTTAATATTTAGAAAATAAATATAAAAAAATACAATAACAAACGTTTCGATGTTGATTGGCTCATTCTCAATGTTAAAACCAATTTAAAAAATTGAAATATTACAAAAAATTATCAAGTATTAAAATTTAAACTATTGCTGAAACACATCGGATATTTCTGTATTTCTTTGTTTTTAGATGTATGTAATCCATTAAAACTTGTGATGTTGGAAGTTGAATTTATTCGTTTAGTATTCTGTGATTGCTTTACTAATGATAATTTCATTTTCTTCTTTGTATAACTAATCTGTTAACTGAACAATTTAACAATCAGATATTTTAAGAATCAGATAAAAATAAACGACGATCACACTGATTGTTACAATATGATAATTATATTTAACAATATCTACTTAAAAATAAAAATCAAACGAAATGAAATTGACAATTACATTATATATAAATGACCGTTACAGTTACAGTTACAATCAATTCAATTACATTATTTAATTTGAATATGTCAGAATAAATTAGTGCCTATCAAAATACAAACATATACATATATACCTTATTTAATCAAACTGATGTGAGTCAAACGATAAAAAGAAAACGCAGTAGTTATTAAATCCAATCGAAGTAATAATGCCATATCATAGCAGAGAACAAGTACCTTAAACAATATCAAATAGCATTATGAAACCTTAAAATAATATAGTAAAGAAGACTAATTTGTTTTTAATCTAGTTCGTAGCTCTTCTATTTACTTAAAATGAATAAAGTTTAATTAACATTAAAATTACAATATTGAGATTTAGCGCCAAGTTTTTTTACATAAAAAATTTTATATATAATTCATATTACATATCTTTTTTATCTATTTATTATCTAATTATTCTTCTTACTGCTCAATAACTGAATTCAGATTTTGTACTGTGCATTAACTGCTAGAAAAGCGTTATATCTCGATTGATATCCTGAAATAGTTTTGTTCAGTTACTAGACAAAAGTCAGTATAATTGCCCAATAATCAATAAAAAACTGCATTAAATTTCTAGCAGGGAAATATTAGGTGTAGTAAAAAGAAATCCATTATTTTACATCTAATGGAAAAATAATTTCTTTTTACTACACCTAATAATCAGAAACGAATTTGTTGCATACTTGCAAAAAACAATGAACGTTAATGGAATAAAAGTCAGTACTAATCGTTTCATTATTAATTAACGAAGAGGTACTATAGCAACAGCAATTATTATATCAAAAGATAACGTTATGTTTTGTACTTCCGTCAGTATTAATCGTTTCGTATTAATACTATAGCAGCAGCAATTATAATATTATATCAAAAGGTAACGTTATGCTCTGTTTGCACATATATGTGTATAAATATATGTTGCAATAAAGTATTTTTGTACACATACATTACGTGTTCCTATGTTTATGAAACTTTTTTCTTTTTTCTAATGTCTTAATGCATACAGAATATGATACAGTAAATAGTAAGCGACGAAATACAAACATTTGTAGATATATACGTGTGCGTACCTGCACCTGATGCACGCATGCACACATATATCACACGTACGTACGCACGCATAAATAAAATCAAGCACAAAAAATATTTTCTTATCTCTATTAAATCAACTCCAATAAATTGTGAAAAATCTAATAAATTAGAATAACAGCAAAACAACCGCAAATTTTGTAAACAAAATATTGAAAAAATATAAAGATACAATAATAAATATAATATGAGGAAATTAGCAAAATTTTTTTTTCATAATTCTCTGCAATACGAGAAAATTGTCGAAACATTTATCAGCAATCATCATAAAAAGTTAGACAACAAATGTTAAAAATAACTCATCATAATCAATGGCATTTTCGAATTATAATGTGTTCTTATAGAAAGAAATACAATGGGCATTTTACAGCTCGGCAAAAGCGAAGTTCTACCTGGATGTATAACCGTTTTAGATGTAAGGGGTTCCATTGTGAAGGCACTTCTCTCGGCTTGCCTGCTGTTACTCGTTTATTGGGGAAAGGTGTTCTCCGTATTTCTCTCCGTCTTTCTTCTTTCAACTTTTTCAATGAACTGCGCGCTTCGTTTGATTTCGTTTCGAACACTTGCGCAAGATCATTATCGTAAATTCATCCCCCCTCCCCTCTCTCTCAAGTATTGAGTTAAAGAGAGATACTGATATGATTCAATATTGTGTTCTCTTTTCAATTTAGCACAGATATTAAAATCAAGAAAGCGCAATCTATTCTTCTACATTTATAATGAAATATAAATGCTTTCTTTTTTGTTTTATCAATGTCCATTGCTATTGCGATATCACTTTTTCACTTTTTTCTGATTATGAGCAATATCTATTTCAATTAAAAAAAATAAACATTTATAAAAGTAGCTAATATTTATATTCATGTAATTAGATGGTTAGATTATGAGAAGCATAGCAATAATAACAAAATCAAAATAGTAATTGGTCAAATATTGGATGCAGAGCTCATTCTACATCCGCGTCTATCCATTGCTTTCCTCAAAATTATATTGCATGCTATAAAAGAAGAAAAAAGTCAAAAGCACTCGTGTTCCAGATGGTGAGATTCAAGACCAGTTTTTAACGTCTTAAACGATTCGTTTCGAAACGGATTTTCGTCAATGCACATCTTCATATTTTACCATTATCCTCATATTTTTGAAACACAGTGAAAATTACAAGTCAAATGACTAATTATAATATATAAAAATATAAATATTTTTGAATGATAATATATGATTTCTTCATTGTTAATCCTTCTTTTTTTGTATTTCCTTCTTACAAGAAATTTATAGTAAAAAAAAAATGAATGATAGAAAAAAAGATAGAACTCGTTCTCTTGAGGTTTCGAACTTTTATTCCTTTTGAGAAGATTCTCTGGTAGAAATTTGTGCAGCTTGACTGAACTCAGTCAATTACTATCTAATATTATTAATTTTTCTTTATAATATAAAAATACTCCGTAACAAGTGAGCATTATTAATTAAAGCAATTTTGTTATGCAATATGTGGGTCAATCATTTATAAGAGATTTTATATCAATATTAAGAAAGTAATTGTCCATTTCTTGTTCAGTTAAATTACACTAACGTATAATATTACGTCTCGATCTGTAAAGTATATCTACTTATTTTTATAACTTTTTAAGAAATACAATCATAAAGATCTGTTATCAAATAAAGTGAAAAAGAATATTTATAAAATAAAGTTGCATGATTGTAACAATTGCAATGCTTCCTATCTTTCGTCGGATAGACAAATAGAACTTGAAAAATTAGAGTTTCTGAAATTCGTTGAAATAACATTGGTAAAAGCACTATTCTGCCATAACGAACTGTGTTGCAATCACGATTTTAATTATAAGAAGGTATAGAAATACTGGACAATGAAAGATTTCTTTATAAACGAGAGATTTCAGAAATGTTATACATCCAGATATAGAAAAATAGTTTAAATTTATAATCCGACATCGAATTTTTACATTACACATACATTTCCATACTTAATAACAAATTTTTATATTTTCTGTTTAACGTTCTCTATTTATTTATTTATTTGTAATTGTTTTTTTAAATCTTTATATTCATATTTTTTACTTATGTATTACATATCATTCATTTTATTGCTAACATATATGTATATGTTCTTTGTGAATTTGGCACCTGACTTTTTATAAATTAAAATATTTTATAAAAAAATAATAGTATTTGTAGTAACAATAATTTCGTTTGTTGTAGTATCGTATAACAAAAAATATAAAATTAAAAAGAAATGACTGTCACCTGACTTTAAGATAAAAAAATTGTTGATATATTTTGATTCAGAATCGTTTGTAATTGTTTATAATTTTCCGATCGTTAAAGTCTGGTCTACAATCAATCAAGAGACGTTGTCGTATGTTGTGTGCATGCATATAACCTTCAATTTTCGTATCGGTTGTCGGGCATCGTTTGGATTGATCAGGTCCCGTCTTTTACGACTAACGACATCCAACAAGCGTCAGCCGATTTGATTGTAGACGAAACCTAATGACTACACTATTTAAAAGTTATTCAAATTTACAATAAACAAATTACATAACTTCGTCAATTTTGAGATATCTCTAATCCGTTAGAATCATTTGTAGTTGTTTGTAGTGATTTTCCGGTCGTTTGTAAAGTTGCATCAGATTAGAGATATCTAAAAAATTATCGAAGAAAAATTACGTAGTTTGTCATTGTAAATTTGGTGTAACTTTTAAACGATGCAGCTACAAACTTCCAGAAAATCACTGCAAATAACTACAAACAATTCTAAGAAAAATACCGCTAACAAATTAGGGATATCTAAAAAATTAGCAAAGTTACGTAATTTATTTATTGTAAATTTGATGTAACTTTTAAATGGTGCAACTACAAACAATCGGAAAATTACTACAAACGTTCTGAATCGAGATATATTAACAATTTTTTTTTATCTTAAAGTTGGGTGACAATCATTTTTTGAAAATTTTAGTTTTTATTATATGAAACTACAAATGGAAACTACAAATCAATTACAAATGACATACTACATTTTTTTATAAAAAAATTTAATTTAGAAAAAGTCGTGTGTCTGGTTCATAAGTTTTTTTTTATACCTATTTTGATACCTATTTTGGATATTCAATCACATTTTTTTTCACTTTCTCAAACAGAACTATTTCTAAAATACGTCAAGAACTCTATTCGAAATCTATCCAGAACTCCAATGAAAAATAATTTTTTTTTTTAATGGAGGGCTGCGTGAAGTTAATTCCTGCGCGCCCATATCTTTAAATTGCACTTTCATGCCTTTAATGCCAGAATTTCTTAAAACTATCAGAAATTCTGGAATTAAAATCTATACAGAACTTTAAAAAAATTGATTTTTTTTTTAAAATCCCTGAGAGGCCAGCTTCACAGGGATATGTTAAGAAGAAAACTTAATACAATATTGAGAATGACCTAATACAATAAGCAGATCAGGATGTCAATAGAGCAGAAAACGCTAGATAAACAATTCGAAGACACGCAATTCTGAAAGTGAAATCTTTCGCTTTCGGAAGACGATAAATAAAAATTGCAACATATTTACGGAGATACAAAACAGCACCGATTATATCAATAGATAAATTCGTAAGAGGTATGAGTAAGTCGAGGTGAACTATTAATATATAGAGATAACATCCCTTCCCTACTACGTAAATCCTTCCCTACTACGTAAACTCTATCGCGACGTAAGAAATTGTAATTCTGAATGGTATAAAATAAAGAATCATCTCTCTCATGCAGCCACGTTTCAGACTAATTATCTTTAGGTCCCCTTAAAACTATCAAAAATTATCGAAAATCTATGTAGAATTATAAAAAAAATTATTTTTTTTAGATAATAAGTTAACTTCACAGAGATATCATGCTATGTGTGACGTTAATAAAAACATTTTGCTAATTTATTTCGATTGTATAGTTGTGGATTTCGGAATTCGGCCTGATTCATAAGGAAACATAGACGGATCAAAAACGAGACTTAATTTTATGAATTTTTTGTGGAAAAACGGATAGAAATAGAGAAGTCGGTTTGTTTCATTGTAAAGATCATACTTTTCTTTATTTATCATTATAATTTTACTAAAAAAATAATATAAAATAGAGTCGCTATTCAAATTTTCGTACATCATGTTTTACAAAACGGCGTTTGCAGTGACCATTACTACTCGCACAAGACTCGTCTGAAAACAAAATGACACAAGTTTTATAAAATTGAAACAAAGATCTTGTGCTTGACGTAGTCATTTTTTAAATATTATGTTTGAATAAAATGGCAGCTGATCAAAGTTAACAAATAATGATTTTTCACAAAAAAATTTTCCTCGTTTTTGGCTATAAAAAAAAATTAAGCATCGTAGGAAAAAACCCTATGTCAAGAACTAGTTTTCAGTATGTAGAAAGTGTGTAAAATTGCAAATTGATTGGTCGAGCTGTCTTCAAGATGTAATAGTCGTTATGTTTTAAGAAAAACGTGTTTAAAGTCTTACATTCAGTTTACTTTTCGTTGCTAACATTTCAACTTTTTCCAGACGTTGCTTGTCCAGACAAAATTGTTTCGATCCGTATTTTTAAATGCTTTGAGACTTATTATTGATAAATACAAAAAAATAAAGGAAGATTCTTCTTTGATCTGCGCGAACTTGAACTATCCCACAGTGGTACCGATCTGAATATAGGCGAAAATGAAATTTTTAACTTTTTCATTGAAAAATAAATTTCTTGTAAAATCTCTATTTCGTGTGTAAAATTTTAGAAGTAACAGTATTTTTCTCAAAAGAAAATATAAAAGTTATAATTAAAAATAAAAATTTGAAAAAGATGCTTTATCTTCTTACGGTTAAATTGAAATAATCAATACGTCATTGAATAAGATATTTTAAACTTAATAATATGTAAATTAAATTGTTCTTTTAAAGTTAAATTACTATTAAATTTATTTCTAAATAATTATTTGAATAAAAACAATTAATGTTTTTATAATAAATATATAATTTGACTTTACAAAAAAAGCAATAAAAAAATCACAAATGAGGATGCATTGTAGACATTAAATAATGATTTTTTAATTTCTTTATAGAGGATCTGTAGAGGCTTTACAGAAGTAAGAATTATTAACTCTTACATTCACAAGCAAAAAAAAATGACGAAGTAAAAACAACTCTTTTTGCTTCAATGTTGAATAAAAATCGGTGAAAAAAAATCGTACAGAGGTCTATAAAAAAAAAATTGAAGGTAAAGATTCACACTTTCGATTACTGTAAATTGTATTTTTGTGTGATCTTTACTTCACATCATAAACATTTGTCAAATTTGTACAAAATTTTCACATTTGACGGATATCCATTTGTGTCCGTATAGCTCCATATAGGATCAGATTAAAATATCGATTACCGATTTCGAAAGTAGAGATTTCAAGCTTTAAAACGCTTTTTTAAACATCTTGCTGATGATTTTTTTTTATATGTTTATTATAAAAAAAATAATTATTATTCAAATTATTTAGAAGTAAATTTAATAATAATTTAACTTGAAAAGAATAATTTAATTTGCATATTATTAGTTAAAATATCTTTTTCAATGACATATTGATTATTTCATTAATTTAATCGTAGGGAGATAAAGCATCTTTTTCAAATTTTATTGTTAATTATAATTTTATATTTTCTTTTGGAAAAAATTGTTATTTCCAAAATTGTTCACTATATAGAGATTATTTTACAAGAAATTTAGTTTTCAATGAAAAAAATTGAAAAATTTCATTTTCGATCGCCTATATTCAGATATATTCGATACCACTGTGCATCCTACCGCGCGCCTATATCTGTCGTCTTCAATGCGCTCGAACTATTCGTATATAATTTCGTGTGACTCTTCTATTTTTCGTTGAATTAATTTATAACTCTACAAAAACATTTCTTGACATTATATTTCAAAAATATACTTAAAAAATCGATTTTTCACAATCTTTAGGTGTATATGCCTCCATAAAGATCCATAAGAATCAATCATTTGGTGAACAAGCTGTAGAGTAAAAGATGAGAGGAAAAATGGTTGCAAATTACTATAATTTAATTATAATTTAACTATAATTACTGTAATTTAACTATAATTTATAGTAATTCTTTGGTCAACTATATAATTGTTTTAATTATGCATATTATAACTGTTTCAATATTGAATATGATCATTACATACTATGACATGCATTAAGTTTTTCCTTATCATACAAATTAGTTTTTTCTTACCATATCTCTTTATTATTATTATTATTATTATTATTATTATTATTATTATTATTATTATTATTATTATCATGTAAAGTTAGCTAATATTAAGAAAAATACATTACATTCATCATAATGACAATTGCATTTATTACAAAAAATTTTTATTTATTATTAGTATACTGTTAAAAATGTCATGAAATTTCATGAACTTTTAATATACCTATAATGATAAATAATATTTAATGTACATATTAACGAAATTAAATTCAAATAAATTAAAATATATAAGTGTATTGAAATTTAATATACTTTTAATATATAGAAATAAATATTTCAGTATAAATTAAATAAACTTTAGTACAAGTTCGTTAAATTTGGCGCTTTCCGCGGCAATTGTGTGACAAACCCATCATGTTTTTACTGACTTCTAGACTGTTCTATACACGTGCTTGCGTCATGTTGTATCGAGATTATGATTACCGTGGAAAGTGCTATGTTTATTAGTGCATATTGTGAATATAAAAATGTAGTAAGTACTACAATCAATATAAATATAATGTTGATTCTACAATGAATTGATGTTAGTCTTATCGATGAATCGTGATGAGGTTGGTCAACAGTCGACTTATACGAGTATAACTGATTTTTGTAAAACTGGTCAAATCAACTTTATTTTTTCCCATTAGTCGAGCTAAACAATTCACTGTATATTTTACAGCTTGTAGATGTGAAAGAGCATAGTCACCTATTTAGGTTATGGCTGGTTAAGTCTCGAGATTTCCAACTACTGACTCATAGAATCAATTATACTTATATTGATGTACTTAGATTCTTATATATGTATACGAAAGTATTAAACATAATTACATTTTTTACACCAGTGACTTTCTTATAGTTTATACTACGATATGCGTGCACGCACGCACGTATATATCCCATGTATTAAAAGTAATGAACTTGTATATTAAACTCAATAAAAATATATACATTAAATATATATACATTATAAAAATATATACATTAAAAATATATACATTAAAAGTAACACATATGTTAATGAAATTTAAAATATCAGTAAATGAATATTCATATACAATATTCATTATTTTTCATTGATGGACTTGAATCAAAGTTCCTTTACATGTTAAATAAAAGTTATTAAGAAATTTCTAACAATGTATCTAAACATTCTACTATATTAATAGTTCAGATTATCATAATTTATAGTACAATTTTTCCATATTTGAGAGAAATATACATATAAAGTTATTATTATTAATATTAAAGCAGTAATAACCATAAAAATGGATCCTAATCATAATGTTTTACCTATGCAATTATAGTCACAAATATCACATACTTTTCTCTACGTCTATTAAGTTGGCACTTCACCACAATCAAACGCGACTTATACTATCTTTTTTGGTTACTTTTTTGCTAATTTTCTGCTTTACGCCAGATTTTTTGCTCTAGCTGATTCGTTAAAACTCATGGCTATGCTAGCTTAAGGGGAATCCTAAAGCGAAGCTCAAACTCTGACAAAGTCACTAGAGATCGCTGTTTTTCTAGCGCATCATGTCTTTGTATACTATCAATATCTCATGCAATCTATGATACACGCAGTCGTACGTTCGTGTCAATTTTCGTAATAAATTCGTTGCGATAAAGTGTCTAACAAATCTAATTCTAAGAACTTGATGTTATTTGTTTGTGCAAACTACGTTTGTGGATTACTATTTCGTAAATTTCAGATTCTGCAAAATTTTCGTATCAAGCAAATGTTGTCATGATTTGATAGCTTGAGCCACGTTACACTAAGAAAAAAAATATATCAATTTCGAAATTTTTAGCCGTTTCGGGCATAAACTCCACCTCACAAACACGTATTAATGTATATATTTTAATTCTGGAAAAGAATTTTCGAATCTGTGAAAGAGAAAAAAGTATTTGTTATACAAAAATTATATGATTTAGCAATACAGACGACTCTAGGATCTCCTTAAAACTAAAGTTAGCCACAAAAAAAAGGAGCGAATGAAAAATCAAGTACATTTTTTAAGAGTATTTTTTTGCTCTATTCTCAATTTTTTGCTTCAATCGATTTGCTAAAATTTATAGCTGTGCTAATTTAAAACTAAAGTTAGCACAGCCACAAAAAAAGCAGCAAGTGAAAAATCAAGTAAATATTTTTGAAGAGTTACTTTTTTGTAATTTTTTGCTGTTTTCCCGAATTTTTGGCTCATTGTTTAAGTAAAAAAATTCAATTAACAATATGATGTTGTGTTACTCATATATACAAGAGTAAAGCAATTAATTGTTGGGCTAATTTTGGTCCTAAAATGTTTCTATAATTAATTGCTTTAAGAATATCCTGAATATCCAAATTTTTTGTTCGTTTAAGTAAAAAAATTCGACCAATAATGTGGCTGTCAGTCAAATTTTTTGACATAAACGATGAACAAAAAATTTGGATTCGGTATATTCTTAGAGCAATTAATTATAGAAAAATTTTAAGACAAAAATAAGCCCGGCAATTAATTGCTTTAATGTACTTTACTTTTGTATGCGAACTATTGGTTACTATTGGTCGAATTTTTTACTTAAACAATAAGAAAAAAAATCGGAAATAGAGCAAAAAATTAAAAAAATAGCAAAAAAAGGTGGTGTATATGTTGCGTTTGATTGTGCTTTAGTACTTCACTTTGTACGCGAGCCAGCATAGCCACACTATTGGTCAAATTTTCTTAAACAATAAGTAAAAAATCAGGAATAGAACAAAAAATTCGCCATTCAAAAGTATGTACTTGATTTTTCATTTACTGCTTATATTCTTTATGGCTGTGCTAACTTTAGTACTCTTAAGTTAGTACAGCTATGGGTTTTAGCGGATCGGCTGGAGTCAAAAAATTAGAAAGAGCAAAAAATTAGCAAAAAAATAGCAAAAAAATATAGATTGCTGAAGTGACTGTGTCAACTTAATAGACATCTTTTCTCTCTGTATAGATATAGTATGTACAATGCAAAAATCGTTTGTCAGATAGGATTCTTAAAAACTCTATTTTATACAATAAGAAATGAAGATTTATATTATGAATTATGAATAAAAATTGTTTCTATGTTCTAAATTATTTTGCTCAAAAGCAATATTATCTAGATAATGATGTATAATTTCATTTTATCTAGAGAAACTTTAAATAAAATCATTTCTATCTTATCTAATTGTAAGATACGTCTACGTGCACTGAGCCATTGAGAAAAAGACACTTAAAATTTTATTTGTAAAATATATATTTCACTGAAATAAATATTTTTATTAAATATCTTTATTTAAATATGACAAAATAAAATTTTACTCCTAGCAAATGAGCCATTTGTGTCATTTTTTTAATTTTTAATCAGATATATTTTACAAAAAAATATATTTCGTCAACACAATCAAATTTTTTCACAATACATATTTAAAAAAAAAGTCAAATACTATTTGCTTCGTAATACTTTGACATTTTCCTCTCAATGTGTAATTTATTAGGTATAATTTAACTTTATCTGTATAATTTTTTATTATCTAAGCGCAATACTACTTGTAATGCAATTTCAAAATAAGAACTTTTTACTTTCAAGGCGGAAAAACAAGATATTGTATTAATTTTACATTTATATATAAAAATTTAATTATAATTCGAAATTAGACTAACAAAAATAAATTAAGAGAAATAATTTTATTTTTGATCAGAAGATCTTAATGCTTATATTTAATTATGAATTTATATACGTATTGTGGCAATAATGTTCGGTGAATGTAATGAGAAAATAAATACCACGTAATTTATATACAAATGACTCTTATTTTTTCAAAGTAATTCCTCCAAATAATATATTTCTGATAATGTTCATATAACTTGCGAAATTGTGAAGTCATCTTTCGGTTTTAAGTCTTGTTGTCACACAATCTCAAATAGAACTCAGAAATAACATTATAAAAACATCATTGTGCCTTTATTTGTCATAAATTCATTTTTAAGTACCAAATGATAACGTCCTATAACATCATTATGACTTAATTATGACTGTGTTCTATATTAAGTCCTGATTCAAAACATACAATTCTTGAATCAGTATTACATTATTTTGAATCACTCTCCCTATTCCCTTTATCTTGTTCCAGCAAACATTTTCTTATTGCATAAATTAAAGGAGGCAATGAAAGAGATTCGATATATAAGCGTTTTGAACATTCAGTATCTTGTGACGTAAGATCTAAGGTGACATCCAAAGATAATTTTTTTACAGAATTGTATATGCTATACAATTGTCCGAAGTGTATTTCTTGCGGGATTATTTTGAAAGATCTTGTATATTAATTAAATGCTGTTTTTGTATAACATTTGTATAACACTGAATTTTATTGTCACATCATGTACATGTCTAATTCTGCAAACCGAATGTCGAAATCTTTTTCAGTCTTGAAATCTAATCATAAATAGAACTTAAATAACATAATATCATAAGCAATTTGATAATATTCTAATAAACATCTTAGAAGTATATTAGATAATAATTTAATACGAATAAGCATTTTAAAAGCTATAAGTATTGCGAAAGATATTACCTTACCCAGGGTTTAAATCTGGATTTTAAAGATTTAAATATATGATTTGCAATAAAAAGTAAAGAACATTTAAGAAATAAACAGTTAATCTAGAAAATAAGTGTTGTGTAAAGCTTATTATATTAGCTCCTCAATTCTTACATATCCCTATTAAAGTTAAAGTTTCAGTTAATTTTTAATTTGTTCAATTTGTTAAATTTCAGTTAATGTTTGATATTATCGATATAAATATTTTATAATTTTTCGAAATAATATATGAAACATAATCATTTATTTACCTTCATTATATTAGATGTTTTTCATCATTGGAGTATACGAAACATGTATCTGTCGAGTAATGATTATGCGACGCACAATGTTTAGAACAATAGAACCATCTTTTTCTTGAAATATTCGTCATAGAATGGATATCCTCTTTCGATAGCAGTTTTTCATGCAGATAAATGCCACATAATGAAATAACAAACGAGACTAAACAGCCATGTAAAAAAATATGCTATTTAAAATTGCTATTTTTTCCTCAAAAACATTAAATAGCTATCGATGAATATATTAGGTGTACAAAAAAGTTCTGAGCTTTAGATTTGATACAACCGAAATAACAATTTAAATTTTATATATCTTCCCGCCTTTTTGTGGTTTTAAAGCGTTAACATTTGGCCTTCT
>Ga0157364_1002452_pt1 | contig 17268 bp, 8 predicted proteins | sample AttsexASBM2_FD_111476 | JGI IMG/M metagenome (GOLD analysis project Ga0157364, IMG submission 111476) | Fungus gardens microbial communities from leaf cutter ant in Ribeirão Preto, State of São Paulo, Brazil - Atta sexdens ASBM2 | ecosystem: Host-associated > Fungi > Mycelium > Unclassified ... | reverse complement strand
GAAGCAAAAAATTAAAACCTCCCGCAAATGATGAGAATTTGGCTCGTAAACTGACATTTTCAATCGAGAATAACTTTATGATGCAGACACAAATCGATTAATGTTTCTATGGGGTTATGTTGATAGATGCCCAAGATTATTGTATGACGTCTATGATCTATTTATTTCGACCACCACTTACCGCTAAAGCCATCTATAGGAAAACGGCCGAAGCAAAGTTGTACACCTAATATATTTAAACGGAAGAATAGAATTAGAAAAAATTTTTTTATCTGACGATAAAATATTGAATGGAAACAAAATTGTGAAAATAATAAAATCAGTTTATTCTTATCCTTCAAATTCGAATAATACGAAGATGTGGGAAATACAAAATGAAACAAATTTTTAGTAACAATATCAATAGGTAATATTGAAGGTAAAATCGTGCCTTTACGTCTAAACTTCAATTTCGCAGAAACCGAAGAAAGCTTTTGCGTTAAGCCTAATACATCAATAAAAGTTTAAAATTTATACAAATGTCACAAAAGTACGACATTTAAACTTAAAAATGATTGGGTATATTTTATTTCATTTTTCACTATAATGATTATTTATATAATGATTATTTTTTTCAAACGACATTAAAATTTATAAATAAATAGAAAAGAAATGATCCTATATGTTGACTTACTATTGATCGATTAATCGATAGACGCGATGATGCATCAGCATAGTTTACCGCGAAGCTTCAAGAAACTCCTTTAATAGCAAATTATGACATCCTCTAAAAAAGGACACAAAATTTTCAACATCAAACATCATTATATTTCGAAAGCAAATCATATCTTTAAGGTAATCTGTTATAAAGGAATTATGTATTTGTTTAATGTAAGTTCAAACGCGAGACTCATAATATGTATTTTGCATTTAATATCGTATTTTATAAGATAATCAATTATTAAGATAATTTAATAATTGAGTCAAATGTGTAATGTTAACTTTCGATTTAAAGAGATGAATTCTGATGGAGATAACGATTTCGATTATGATTTCATAGTCATTGAATTTATTTTTCGGGAACAGAACAAAGAAAAATAGACTTAGTTCCATCAAAATGGATTGAATAAGAAAAAAGAGAAACATGATTAAATTTATGCCACTTATGGAAAAAAAGATTTCCAGTTAATACAGATTTAATAATAACAGATTTAGCAAAAAGTTTGGCTGATGCACCAGAAGATTGGCTCTTACAACATTAAAGTGAAAGCTGAAGCAAGTAAGTAAAGCAAAATATATATTAGTTTATATGCAGTTGTACCTTTAATCTTATTTTCAAATATAATTAATTAAATAGAAAAATCTTTCATTTTCAAAAAGCGTAAAAAATGAAAAATATTTTCATTTTTTTTAAATGTTGCTTCTTAGTATATTTAAACATTTTTTAGTTATACATTATCTATCACTGAATAATTTTGATCACAGAAACTTATGCCGATGGGTGCAAGAAACTTAAAAAGTTGGAAACGCAATTGTATGCCCGATAGTGTAGTTGAATAAGTGTTGTTATAATAACAGTGGCCACTGCAATTGAAGAATCATTAAAAATTCAAAGTTTAAAAAGAAAAGTAGACGATTTAAAAGAGATGATGACTATGTCAAAAATTCCGGACAAAGATTTCGCAGACTGCAACAAAAGAAAAACGCAAAGGAAAAACGCAAAAGTAAAACGTGTGTTTTGTAAAATAATTATTTTAAAAATGTGCATTACTCATCAAAAATACATATTACAGCAGTTAAAATACATATTACAGCACTTTAAAATTTATCTTTTTGAATCGATTACTACATAATAGCTTTTTTTCTGAATTGTCTACATATTAATTAATGTTTTACGTATAAAGTTTAAACGTATACTCGAATGCATTTTTAAGGAACATCAATACTCAAATTTGTAAAATCTAAAGTACCATGGAAATTGCTATGAAATATATTTACACTATTTGATACTATATATAATACGTAACTAATATAAGTTTTAAGAATACAAATTTAAAAATTGTAAATTTATACTTTTCCATTATTTTGAGTATTATTGGCATGTTTAGGATCACAAGTATCTCAATCTCATAAAGAAAAGGTGAAAAAACTGTCTTAAGGAAGGAATTTCTGGAAAAAAAAACATTGTATTTCATCAAGAAATAAAAAAAAATTAAAATATTGACAAAATTTTCAACATTTTATTTATATAATATAATTGTAATTTTTGAAATGTTATCTTTATTAATATGTAAAATTTTATATAATATCAAGTTTAATAGGTAACAGTTCAAGTACAAGTGCTATTCCTTCCGATCAAGGTATTTAATGAGTAGCAAATAAAAATAATACACTTATAAATGTTACAAAGACTGTATAAAAATAATACACTTATAAATGTTACAAAGACGTTACTGTATACTTTCATATGACAGTGTTGATGATTGCAATTATAATTCGAGTAAGCCTGCAATCAAAGTAATAAAGCAATATATCGTTTCAAATTTTATTATGTATCATTTATTGTAGAAAATTATTAATGATTTTAATTATTATCGTACTTTATATGTACATAAGGTTGACCTAATGTCATCCAAGTCGACTGTAAACATCAACATTCTTTGGAAAGAAGAAAAACTTATATAAAAAAAGCACTGTTGGAAGCATCAAAGAAAGCATCAAACTCAACAACGAAGTCACAAAACATCAAAGATAACAATCGTAAATAGAATATGTAATATTATAGAGACTTAATTTTTGCTATCATTTAAATTATATATATTATTGTTAAATTAATATTTTGTACACTATATAAAGATCCAATTCATCATTAAACTTCAGGATATGGCCGTCGTTCTTAATGAAATTTTAAACATTCAAATTGATATAAAACGTTTACTTGAGATATCTGCTGTCATGAAGAAAGGAATTGCTTCGAATGGTAAACAATTTTCTGAAAAGTATAATGTGAGTTCCCAATGCATATACTAAAGGATTTAAATGCATTCCAAGATAAATTAAAGACAAACAAAAAATGTCGTCATGATTTTGTAAGTGTTTCATTAATTTTTTATTCAATTGTTTGCCGTAAATATATATATATTTTTTTTTTTTCATAATTCAGATGACTTCATTATACTATCTTGCCGACAGTCAATTTAATATTATTAAGAGCGTTACTTATATAATAAAGAAAATAATGACGATGATTTGGCATTAATGTGCATAGCATAAAAAAAGATAAAGTATAAAACTTAAAAAGGTACTTCGATATATAAGTGCATAATCGGTAAGAAAATGTAATTATAATTTATCTACATAATCTATTGATCATTAAGAAACAATAGATTTTATGCGATATTAAATTTTTTTATGTTTTCTAGTCTCCCTCTTAATTATCTATGAGAAGGATGAGAAAAATCACCAAAAGGCATATATGTTCAGCTATGGGAATTTGCTTGACTAATTCTAAAGATTGGGATGGGTTTAGAGCTTATCGATCAAATAAAACAAAGAATAGCTAGTGAATAGTCAAAGTGAATTCAATTCGATTCGTTTTCAAATCTAATTAAGCGGTTCAAATTTAATTCATCACTTTATAATATTATTATTAACACTATATTACTGTTATTATTATTAGTGTTTTACTGTTACTATTAATTCTCTGTTCCTGTTGTCTGTGCTTTTCATTGTGTTTGAGGCCTTACTGCATTGTAACTTATGTTTAATTATATTGTCTACATTAAATGAACAAAATAAAAAGCAGATATATTATATAAATATATAGTATTTTTTATTAATATATATAAATTAGGTTACCCAATATTTGTCCTAGACTAGTGCTTGTAATGAATTGTAAATTTTAGGTTGATTTTTGAAGCGCCTACTCTCTCCCTCTATCACTTAAAACTCGACAGCCAAGCAAATGGCGTTTTGCACGACCTTTAGCAATAGATAATCAATTATAGATAGATTATAAATCAATTCAAAAAACAGCCTGAAATGCGAATTCCGTTGCGAGCACTAGGTCTAGACAGTTTGGACAGATTCAATAGCTAGGGGCTACATCGCACCGTAGCCCAGGACTTAGACAGTTTTTCTGTCTATAAAAAAATGCGTTATTGTTATATCACCCCAGACTAGTTTTCCATTGCAGCGCTTACATAGAAAATTGGGAAAACTAGCCAGCTTCCGCCTAGAGCCAAGTCGATATTTCCACTCGGGCCTCAACAATATAATTTCAAAGTATAACTCCCTTCATGTCCAATGAAAAAATCACCATGGGATTAACTGGTTTAATATAAAATCCTATATCATAAAAGGAATTCATCTTACATTGGATCAAAAAACAATTAAAATTTATTATCACTAGAGAATATCATGTTTAGACGCATGTTAATCGCAGCTCGAAAGAAATATAACTAATGTGTATTTTTGGATTTTTTGTTGTTGATTTTGGGAGAGTCCGTAAGAAGGTTACATTATTACTTTATTTAATAATTTTAGTTATATTTAAAAATGGTTATAACGATCTTGCTTCACTAGCCGGACGTTAACTAGCTGCCGGCTAGTTTTCCAATCATCGTATAATTTTTTTAGTGCCAAGACGAAATACTAGATAGCGCCCGGCTAAATTTCCTGACAATCTCCACGGAGCCAATGAAAATGAGACACTTACTGCAGATTTACATGGGATATCACTCATAGCTACTTCATTTTACCCTATTATCAATAATATATCCTCATCACTATACTTTCTAAAAATTCGTATATATGCATAAAATATGTAAGCGGTTACTTTATCCTTTTATTATCACATTCTCGAGTTCCGTACAGTTCCGTACATTTTATTTTGACTAAATATGTAAGCCATAATGATAGTTATAAAAAATTTAACGTTGAAATTTAGCTTAAAGTTGATTTAAAAAAAAAACTCAGAATATTTAGAAAATGTGATAAATATTGGAGAGAAGCTACTTTTTACATTCTGTGTGCTTGTGAAACTTAAAAAATCGGCAGGTTTTTCAATCACTTCCATCTAATCAAACAGGTTTTAAATCAGTTCCATCGGCAGGATTTTAAATGTATTCCATTTTATATAATCTTTATAATTAGACAAATCTTCGTCTTCCTCTAGTACAACTCAAATCGAACTACAAGCCGGAATCTGGCAGCTCTGTTCTAAGCATGAAAAATAGCATAAAGATAGTTTTACAAAAATTCGATATTATTTTCAGAAACTGTAACTGTTGTAACATCGATTTGAGTTGTACACATGAGAAAACACATCTTTTAAATGTCCTGAGTTCTCTAAATCAAACTAAACTACAGTTTCATCGTTAAATTTTTTTATAAGCAACATTATTGCTTATACTTGATCAAAATAAAATGTACGGAGCTCGATTTAATAACAAAGGGATAAAGTAACCGCTTACATATTTCATGCATTATATATATAAGTAGTTTTTGAGAAAGAGAAAACATAAATTTTAAAGAAATTAGATATTTTCAAATATTTATATAAGCGCAGTAAAGAAAATATAGTATTTAGATCATAATGGATATATACCGCTACAGCATAAATTATTATAGCTATTTTGCAGGAATATTATCTAAAAGATTGCAATATTTTATAAGACATTGCTGCAACAAAAACTATTTTGCTTGATAATGCTGCAACATTATGCAATATTTCAATAATTATCCAATTTTATTAATTGCTAAGGTATTATTGCTTAGCATCACATTTCAAAAGACATATTATATAAAATCATGATTGAAAAAATATTCGCTGACATAAAAAGTACATCCGAAAGAGCTTGGAAATTTCCAAAGAGCTTATATCACTGGCATACATTCAATTCGATACCAGACAATCACAGCGTTAAAACAAAAAATGAAAAGATTCCCTGAGTGAAAGTCGCTGTTAGCAGTGGGAAATTGCAACAGTATAACAGTGAACCATTCTCACCTTCAGGAGACTCGTCAACTTTTTTTTGCATATTCTTATTCTTATAGATTTAAAAAGAACGTACCTCGTGGCGTACTTATGTCTTGAATTATAATATTGCAGAAATATATTTTTTTCTACAAATATTTCCTACAAAATTTTGAATTGCAATATTTTTTTACAATATTATTGCAATGAAATATTAAAATTGTAATATTGCATTTGTATTGCTGCAATTTTTGTAATATTGAGCATTATTAAAATATTGATGCAATGATTTCGGGAGTGATTTATTTGCATATTATAAAAACTGTAATAAGATTCCTTATAACAAAATAATTTAAACAATAATCAAATTAGGGCAATAATCAATTTAGAAATCTTTTCTGTAACTCTAGGGAGAAAACGTTTTTTAAACATTTATTATTCATTAATTTCACGTTTTTAAAATAACATTTATTTAATGTTTATTTAACATTTTTTAGATGTTTACTTGTAATTAATTTTATGTTTCATGATTCATTTTCAAAATAAAATTTTTTAAACGTTTATTTAATGTTTATTAAATGTTAATTTCACACTAATTTTTCGTTTGAAATAATGCTTCATAATAATAATGCTTCAATAATGCTTTAAAAAATTTTATTTTAAGGAATGTTTTTTAAACATTTATTTAACATTTATTAAATATTAATTTAATACTAATTTTTTGTTTATAATGATGTTCTGAAGAAACATTTTTTAAATGTTTATTTAACATTAATTAAACGTTCATTTTACATCAATTACTTATTTGAACTGATGTTTGGAAGAATAATTTTTTAAACATTTATTTAACATTTATTAAATATTTGTTTTACATTAATTTTTCGTTTGAAATAACTGTCCAAAAAAACATTTTTTTAAATGTTTATTTAACATTTACAAAATGTTTGTTTTACATTAATCTTTATTTCAAATAACAATGAAAAAAATATTTTCTAAATATTTATTTAACATTAACGAAACGTTCATTTATATCAGTTACATAAATTATTGAAATGATATTCGGAAGAATTTTTTTAAACATTTATTTATCAAATGTTTGTTTTACATTAATTTTTTTATTTCAAATAACGATGAAAAAAACATTTTTAAATTTTTATTTAACATTAATTAAACGTTCATTTTATATCAATTATTCATTCGAAATGATGTTTGGAAGAAATATTTTAAACGTATATAATTTTTTAAACGTTTAATATTTATTAAATGTAAATTTTATACGAATTTTTTTTTGTTTGAAATAATGTTCGAAAATAATATTTTTTAAATATTTATTTAATATTAATTAAATATTTGTTTCACATTAATTATATTTTAAAACAGTATTTTGAAGAAACATTTTTTAATGTTTATTTAACGTTTATTAAACGTGTTTTTTTACATCAATTATTCATTTAAGATGACATGAAGAAAAATTTTCTAGACATACATTTCATGTTGGACTATCATGCCCCAATGGAGAGGAAATGTTTTTTAAAAGTTTCTTAAACGTTTATTTTTCATTAATTTTACATTTCACAATTCATTTTCAAGATATTCACATTTATTTAATGTTTATTAAACGTTTTTCAAACGTTTATTTGCAATGAATTTTACATTTTATGATTCGTTTTCAAAATAAGATTTTTTAAATGTTTATTTAATGTTTATTAAATGTTTGTTTTACATTAATTTTTTTTCGTTTGAAATAATAATTCGAAGGAATATTCTTAAACATTTGTTTTACATTAAGTTTTCGGTTGAAATAATATTTTGAAGGAACATTTTTTTAAACGTTGATTGTTTGATGTTTATTAAATGTTTGTTTTACATTATTTATTTATTTAAAATATGATTTAAAAATATTTAGTTAACTGGCGTTTAATATAAATGTTAAAAGAATTTTATTATTTTCTAAAATTCAAATTAATAAAAAAACGTTGTGAAATAAAAAAATAATTACGGAAGAGAAGTTAGTCAATATAATTGCGTTAAATGTATCATTTATAGATATAATAAGAACTGTGTTCATCGATAAATGGTATAACGAATAAAGTATGAAACTCATAACCCTGAGGTCGCACGTTCAAAACCCGGTAAGTAAAAAAGATAAAATATAATTAAAAATTACAATTAATTAATAAAATTAATTGTCTAAGATTAAAAATACTGTCAATAAAAAATAATAAATTAAAAAAAATTTCTGCGTTATACAATATTTTTTAAAATTTTGTTCATATAGTTTTAACATTAAAAAAACGTTTTTGTGATATTAAAGAAAAGTTTCTTTAAACGTTTCAATAAACGTTTTTTAATGAAAAAAGGGGACTTTTTCTATTATTTTCACCATTTTTGAAGCGTTTTATTGTACCGCTCAGGGTGTCATTCCGATTTGTAGAATTTACGAGTCAGCCATTAACCAGTCGTACCGTCAAGGTACGATATCGCTCAGGACGTGGCGAAATCATAGATTTGACGTGGCGGTGTCATTTGGTAAGGCTCGAGATCCTCCAATTAATATAGGCATTCGTGGTATAAGAAATTTTATTGTCACTTACGAGTACTCGATGTATTACAATCCTACGTACGTCGCGCAGTAGCGCTCGCACGAAGATTCTCACAGTGTGTCTTCTTGATTTTTCGAAAACTCCCGAGATACTCGAAGCTTACATTTTTATATTTATAAATTAGGCCGAATTAATGCATGGTTGCATTTTAAAATAAAGTATGTCGTCGGTTTTGAAATCAAAAGTAGGTGACTTGATTTAATGCTTTAACTGCTGGTCTGCAGAGAATCTGCAGATGTAGATTTTGGGTATGACCTATTTGGGTCATAACAGTTTCTTTAACGAGAAATATAAATCTTGTTGAACTCTCTCTGGTGTAGATTGTACTGTTTAATTGTTGTCATTAATCAATGATGTCAAGCTAAAGGAGGCTAGAATTTAACCGAAATGTACATGTACTCACTAATATTAATAAATACATTCATACAAGTATGAGATTAGTCCAGTAATTTAAACACTATTACAGCGCGAATTCTTAAATGTCCTAATTAAATTATTAGTATTTGCGTATTGTTACAATTTTCTGCTGCCAATTACAACGACTTCTGTATAAGGAGCTTTTTTTTCGAGCGCTGTGATTGTATACAATTAATTCGCAATTGATACATATACTTCAATATTTCGTGCTGTAGGAGTACAGTATCCAGGACCGTTTTTAAGATTCATTCCACCCGATACAGAGCGTTCCGTAATTGCCCTTTTTTTCATATATATTCAAACCTAAAGGATTCTTGCCAACCTTTATACAGTGAAAATAAATTTTTTTTGCAACATTCTTTCCGGCTGAACAGCAGAAAATTCGAATGACTTCTACCTTAACTTAATCTTGCACTTTATATTATCCACACGTGCATATTCTTATATTAATGTAATTAATGTAAGTCGAATGTCTGTTAGGAAAGAAGGAGTAATTAACTTGAGAAGTTGATAGAAGTTGATAGATATATTGTTTGAATCTCTAATTACGATAAGTTCGTTTGAATGCATACTTATTCTTATTCTATGATTCTTGTCTTTCCTTTTGTTCCGCGTACATGCAAGGTTTTAATGTATAATCTTATTCTATTGACAATTTTACAAAAGAGAACATGTAATATAATATATAAATGTACATATAATATTATTTCGTGCCGCGCCGATATCATAGATCGCCACTGGTGAAGTGCTGAAAATCGCGTTGCCCAGCGACGTGGCTGTTATTCAACAAGATCGGCAAATTTGGAGATCGTGAGCTGTCACTGCGCTCAAAGTGTCTCGACATGTCTCTCGATTCGCTTCTTATCGATCATGTGCTCTGATCTTTACGCGTGCGTGCGTGCGTGCGTGCGTGCGTGCGTGCGTGCGTGCGTGCGTGTGTATGCGTGCGTAAACGCGTTCGCGCGTTAATTTGTGCTTAAAACTATATAATTCTTACTTCATCCGATTACTCTACACATGATCAACATTAAAAATAGTATTGAATTATCTTATATTAAAATTGATTGCACATGTGATTTTTAAATATTTACTAATGTACATACAGTCTTCTATAGTACAAAATATTACACCAGCGTTGCAGCAATATTATTTAGAATGATTGCAATATTTATGCAGCAACGCGATATTTCTACGTTCAGTAAAATAAAATATTACTACAATGTTCTGCAATATTTTGGCAATATTTAAAAAAATATTGCAGATGTATTCCTGCAACATTATGCAATATTTCAGTAATCAATCTAGTTTTATTAATCGTTAAATTATTATTGCTTAGCATAACATTCCAAAATACATACGAACATGATAAAAAGATATCCGAGGTCTAGAAAACACCAGAAAGAATTTTCAATTTGGGAACTGTGAAAAGACTTGCCATCTCGATTTGTATATTTCTCCTTATAAAACTCCTGATTGTTTTCTTCTTAAGAGAAGTGCATTTACTTCATAACAGGGTACTTAGTAGATCTTGTAGAATCATAATATTGCAATATTTCCTATAAATTATCAAAACAACAAGATTGTTGCATTATTTTATAATAAAATATTAAAATTTCAAACTTTAGAAATCAAAGTCTTAAACGATCTAATTGGATCTTAATGCTTATATGATTCTTATGTGAATTTATATATTATGTATGTAGTCCCTAGAAACGCGTCGAAATGATTTTTCGATTTTGAAACGCTAACTCTACTAAACTATTGCAATCATATTATGAGTTAAATTGACTAGTAATTTAACAAAGTTTTGATGCTTTTGCCTCAGTAGTCTAAAAGCTTAGGATGCTTGCACGGAATGCAAGAGATCCGAATTCAATTCCCAGCCGAGGTAATATTTTTCATAATAAGAATTAATTATTTACAGATTTTAATATGTCATTCATCATTATTAAGATCGAAGATGCGAATAAGCATCAAAAATTTTGTTAAATTGCTAATCAATTTAACTCGTGATATTATATTTATAATATTACGGCAGTTTAATAGAGTTAACATTTCAAGATCGAAAGATTATTTCGCATGTTTTTAAGGATTATATACATAGCATAAATTCACATAAGAATCATACAAATATGAAGATCCAGCTAGATCGTTTAAAGTTTTGATTTCTATAGTTATAGTGTTGATTTTTATAGTTGTGTTATCACATATATATGGTCCTATAAAATATTACATTATTAAAAATTTCAATATTGCAGCAGTATTGTAATTTTTTAAATACTGTGTACTATTAAAATATTGCTTCAATATTACTGCATATTGTAGAAGAATAATTTGTTTTTTATTTATGCCTCACAGAGAATATCCAGATAACATAAAATACTAAAAAATAACAAAAATGTATCTTTTATAAATTCGTTAAAGCGAAAATATGTTGAAAAGATACCTTTTTTTTGTTTCTGCAACAAACAATGTTTATGAAACATCTTTTAGTTTTGTTGAAAAGACAACTTAAAAAAAAGATATCTTTTCGTTTTTTTTCTATGATTGTCTTTTCAGCAAAACAAAAAGTTGATTAAAATATATATTTTCATATTATCAAAAAAACAACATAGAAAAAATATTTTTCCGTTATTTTGATATTTTTCATCATCCATCTATGTGCAGTATGCGAGAGTGTCATCAGACTATGGTGGTTCAGTTTTTCATATTTAAAAACCATATAGAATAAAAAATTAAAAGATCCATCATTGGAAAATTTCACTAGAGTTCTAGTGACATTAATAAAGTATTTTTTGTCAAAGAAGACTAAAAAGAAGATAATTTTGCACAGGACAAGCATTGCAGGACTCATAAATGAATTATATCTTAACAATTATACAATTGAATTTAGTTTTGTGTAAATATTAATTTAGAGATCTATTATTAAACAATAAATGTGTCAAAATTTAGAAATAAAAGAAAGTCTTAAAAACGACTAAAGAATATCTACAGAAGTTATCATATGATAAGGCTATAAAGATAACTAGTATTGTGACATTTGTCATCTTTTGATCATCTTTTTATTGATTATATTCTGTTACTAAAAGATATCTTTATAACAATTTCGTCATCTTTTAATCATCTTTTAGACGACTTTGTGCTCTTTGAGTATTCACAGATAAAAAATCTAACTAGAGGGAAGCCTGAAAGCAATTACGATCGCGAATTAGCTATTAAATTATGTATGTAAAATCCAAAATTTTTCTCTTCATTAAAATAGAGTTCCTGCTTTAAAACAAAAATTTTCTTTGAAAACGTTATTTTTTTATATAATTTTTTTGTTTTTTGTACAATAACGCACGACTTTCCAGTAGTATAATTGTCTAGTAGTGTAATTATTCCATATAGATATTTTAATTCCACAAAAATACCTTATTCCTCATTATTATTAGAATACATTTTTTTCATAATATCAAAAAATGCTTCAATTCTTCTTTCAAATGAATAAATATTATTAAATAAAAGTTCAATGAAATAATGTTTATAATGATTTTCACTTATTCCGTAACAAGGAATTACATTACGTATGTCATACCATATCCTTTCAATATTTTCCTGGTAAAAAAATTCGCTAAAATTATTTTGGAACATTTTTCAGCAAAATTTCAACATTTTAGAAAATTTCTCACACAATACACATCTTATTCGGACGTTCGACATTCAGATGGTACCAAAAATATGTCCCGATTACGTTTGACGAACATCTTTTAGACGTACAATGAACCGCCTTTAGACATCTAATTGATATTGTTAAGACGTCTCGATAGAACTAAAATGGACTTTTTATGAACATTATTTAATGGACATATTCCAATAAGAAATAATAATGGAATATAATCGAATCGATTCCATTGATTGCAAAATTGTATTGAAAATGAGAAAATTATTTAAAAAATTGGAATTATATTAACTGAATTACTGAAAATTGTTTGAAAAATTGAAGGTTTATAATTTAAAAATTGAAGATTTTATACGATAAAATTGATATCTCTTAAACTTGATATAATAGATTAAAATATAATTTTAATAAAATACGCATTCCTATTCTTCATAGTGTCTTTGAAAAAGGCTAACATACATTTGAAAGATATTCTCTATTATTATGTAATTATTAATTTCGTTTATTAATATTATATATTTTTACTTAATATATGATATAATAACCGTAATTATGTAATTATAAAAATGAAATTAATTAATTACTTGAATTAATTTTATATACATATTTTGTATTGTAATTATGATTGTATTTATAATTATGTCCTATATCACTATATTGACGACTCAATAATAACAATAATAGTAATAATAATACAATAATAATAATAATAATAACAACAATGATATTAATAATAATAATATTCAATGTTTATATGGACACATAAGTTGTAGCGGACATTCCCGGGATATTATATACAACATTATATACAACAGACGTCCTCTAAACATTTAATAGATGTCTTTAGGACATTTTGAAAATATTGTATTTAATGTAAAGAATATATTAAAGTCCGAATTTCAAATATATGTACATAATGCATATCAGAAGGATATTAAACATACATAATATTGAATTTTGTGATTCAGTCCCGAATGTGTCTTTCGGATGTTTTATAGATGTCCTTCGCTAGGATACAGCTACGCTAAAAACGAAATGCTCTGAATTCTCTAAAATTTTCTGAAATTTTGCTAAAAATGAATTTTTTAGCTAAATTTCAAAGATCGCTGAAACCCACACAACATATGAATGTTCTTTGGACGTTCGCCGTATGTTCTGATTATGTCCTGAACATTCATATCTTGAACATTCATACAGGATGTCCGAGGAACGTCTGAAAGAAGTCTTTCAAAAATAATATTGAGAGTACAAGTTAGTTCGATCCGTTTTTTGTAAAATTCAAAAATGCATTTATTTTGAAACAATGAATGAATGAATAGATCAATTAAAATATTATCCATCGCTGCCTACTTTTTCCCATCTCTCAGGCAATTTTCGAATTCCATCTCGAAAAAAATGACTTGTCTTTGGAGGCGATCCAATTTTGGAGCTAATTTCTGATTTCTGCGAAAGAAGTGAACCAGTGACTTGCCAAATTGTGCTGCATCCTTCGGAACAATCAGTAATCAAAAGGAGCAATGTCAAAAGGAGAATACGGCGGCTGCGGTAAAACATTCCATTTAAACGTTTCCAAATACTTTTTTATGATTTTAGCGACATGAGGCCGAGTGTTGTCATGAAGAAGAATAATTTTATCATGTCTTTGCTCGTATTTCGGCCGTTTTTCTCGCAATGCACGGCTCAAACGAATCAATTATAGCCGATCTCCTGTAATGGAATCGCCAGGTTTCAAAAGCTCATAATAAAGACCCTTTTGTCCCACCAGATACAAAGCATGATCTTCGAACCATGAATGTTCGGCCGTGGTGTTGATGTTGAGGTTGATGGCAACGATTGACAGGGTTTAGCGTAGTATTTTTTCTTCTTGGGGTTGTTATAGAATATCCACTTCTCATCTCCAGTCACAATCCGATGTAAAAAACTTTTTCTCTGTTGTCTTTGAATCAGCTATTCGTAAGTGAAAAATTGCCTTTCAACGTCTCTCGATTTCAATTCATAAGACACCCACTTCCTTGTTTTTGAATCATTCCCATGATTCTCAATCGTACAGAAATGGCTTGTTGAGTTACTCCAATGATTCTGTAAGCTCCTCTTGCGTTTGACTCTGATCTTCTTCGAGTAATGGCTCTAATATTCTTTGTCTTCGAATTTTTTTGGCTGTCCAGAGCGAGGCTTGTCTTCAACGCTGAAATCTCCATCCTTGAAACGTCGAAACCATTCTCTACATGATTTATCAGTTGGAGCAGTGTTACCATAAACTTCGACAAGCGTTCGATGGGCTTTTCTTTCACTTAAAGCAAAAAATCAAAACTTCCCGCAAATGCTGCTTGGTTCACAAAACACAAAATTCGACATTTCAAACACAATAAAAATCAAAGTTTTTGTATGAAATTCAAAGCGATATAAACTAAATATTATTAGCAGATATTTAACCTCTCTCTGAAACCGCCAAAATCAGCTGTCACTATGAACCATTCACAATAGCTGGAGCTATCTTTAGGGAAACGGACCGAACTAATTTATACTCCCAATAAAATTTCGCTAATTACATTCTATAAAATAAGACAGTGGCGGATCCAGGAAGGGAGAGAGCTGAGTGGGCGACCGCCCCCTCCCAGAGATCTCCAAACAAAAATCGAAAAAAGTTAGTTTTAAATGAATTATGAGAAAAATACTGCGGGATTTACAGTATAGCTATATGTAATCGCAAACGAGAAAAGGACATTCCCTAAAATAAAGCCTGAACTCCGATGAAATCGCAGTTTCATCGATAAAATGCAACACATCTTTATGTGCTACTACATCAATATCGCACTCAAACGTACAATTAACCATACAATTAAACATACGTACAATTTTTCTAATTAATTAATCTGTCGCATTAATTATCTAAACCTAATTATAAGTAAGTAACATTGGTTATTCATGTATTCTTTAGTCCAAATCAAGGTTGTTATATGTACGAAGTATAAAACTCGTATATAAAGCAAACATTATTACATTGACGTTAAAAGTCGGTAACAAAATTTTCTACCTTTTTCCATTTTTAGCATAAAGTCGACCGGTTTGGATTACATTATTGATTATAGTTTAATAATAGAGATAAAAGCTCGAAAGAATAATTTAAGGCAAATTATTCAAGAATATTCTCTCAATATTCAAATTAAATTTATTGAAGAGACTGTAGAACAAACATAATCGTTGAAACGATAATAAATTCCTATGTTTCGGTTAGTTTTTTAGCCTTCTTCAGCGAAAAATATATGCAAAAAAGTTACATAATTAATATTGCTCGTTTTCTACGCATACAAAATTGGAAAATATAAATCTATTCTTTGCAGTTTTTAGGGAAACGAACTAAATTCTCTGTCGAGAATACATTCTCCCAAGTCAATTACAAAATTGAATGGAAATCACAAAGTCAGTGCCTTTAATAACAAAATTATTAAATAAATATTTTAGCATGGGAAAATGAATGTAGAAAAAACTTAATGGAAACTGCAAGCACATAATGTAAACTGCTAATCCAAAATCTTGATAGTAAAGATGTCTTGATAGTAAAGAAATAATTAAAGATTTTTTAGTCAAATTATAAAATAATAAATGAAATATACAGTACGGAATAACATGTCGATCATACATCATCAAATAATAAAATAAGACAATTCGTGACAACTCGCCAATTACTTAAAAGTCAAATTCGATGTCAATAAAAAAACAAACTAAGTTAAAATAATTCAAATATGCTTGGTTTAGTAGTTCTGTGTCTGTTTTATATTCATCATCTCTTATTGTAATTCCGCTCATTATCTAATATTTTAATGTTTTCCCAACAGAAATCATGACTATGATGCAATCTATGATCTGCAATTACCGAATGTGTTGTTATGTTTATGTTTCTATTATGAGATCTACGTTCACAGATTTCCGTTTTAATTTGTCTCCCTGTTTGTCCGATGTAAGTTGCATCACAACCTTTACAAGAAATTTTACGACATTCTTCTTACAACTCGCGGGTAATAGATGTTTTTACGTCCTGATAACGTTACTCAACTTATTCATGCTATAGAAAGATATAACGACAACAGTGTATTTGATGACATTTCTAAATTTTTCGGACAATGGATGTACGTACGAAATTGTAAACTTAATTTTTAATTGATCATTGCTATTACTGTCATTGTTAAGAGTGATATCTTTATTTAAAACAGTTTTTTTATTAGCCAAGGTTTTTATTCTTTCAGTCATTGTCGAGGAAATAAATTGCACAGGAGTAGTCATTATCCAATAAAATTCTAACAATGGATTCCAAGTTCTTAGCATGATAGTCGGGATGAGAAATTAATACATGTTCTACAAGACTAAAAAGAACACCTTTTTTATATGTAAGAGGATGCTGAGACTAAAAATTGAAATATCGCCCTGAGAAGGTTGATTTGTGATATATTAGATGTACAACTTTGCTTCCGCCGTTTTCCTATAGGCTTTAGCGATAAGTGGTGGTCGACATAAATAGATCATAGACATCATACAATAAACTTGGGCATCTGTCAACATAACCCCATAGAAACATTAGTCGATTTGTGTCTGCATCATAAAGTTATTCTCGATTGAAAATGTCAGTTTACGAG
>Ga0157364_1002451_pt1 | contig 17272 bp, 10 predicted proteins | sample AttsexASBM2_FD_111476 | JGI IMG/M metagenome (GOLD analysis project Ga0157364, IMG submission 111476) | Fungus gardens microbial communities from leaf cutter ant in Ribeirão Preto, State of São Paulo, Brazil - Atta sexdens ASBM2 | ecosystem: Host-associated > Fungi > Mycelium > Unclassified ... | reverse complement strand
TTGCTGGGGAGACTTCGTTAATCTCCTTTTTCACAAATGCATATTTTTTTGCAATATGGATTATAATTATACGGCTGGTAATTACCGCAAGAAAAAAACAAGTATCCTAGAAGCGTCACAAGGGCACTCGGTCCCTTCTTTCTCACGACACCTGCCATCGCTTCATCTTCCTTCCAAATATTCCAAAGCGTGTCGTTGATTTTTTATCGGGAGATCCACGAGACTGCCAATAGCGAGAAGCTGATGAAACCAACAGATAATCAGGAAATTACGTGTGATCGCGGTGATTCATTGCTCATAATCAGATGAGTCGGACTAAATCCTTGAATGAGCGATCCGACGTAGTTATCACACTCGCGATAACGGATAACGGAGGATGAATTGCGTATCACGGTGAATTCACTGGACGGTGGACGTCAAGGCGTTCCCTGTTGTCTCTCGCGGCGAAAACGAGCGGAAACGCGACTAGAAAGCCAAATCGGCCTTCGTGGGACGCGGTTCCACGCACAACCGCTATGGTTGCACATTCCCCGAGAGAAAGTCTCGCTGCGCAGGGAACCAATCGACGATGGAAAAACGAATTCGTTCCGTGGTCGCGGTCATTATCGCGTTATTCGTCGGAATCCAATTCACGAGGATGATAGACCGAACGAGTTGGAACGAGTTTCTTCGATAAAACTGGTTTTTCTTTGACAAAAACAATAAAATGCAATTACCTATCTTCCTAAAATTTCACAATATCCAAAATATGCGCGAATCTTTTCATCGATTTTCTCCAAAATATTCGTAAATAAAGCAAAAGCAAAAAGTTGAGAAAGCAAAAAATTTCTTTTAACTGCGTTGCGTTGCGCTTTTTGCACTTCTTATTAGAAAGAAATGAGCAAAAGAAAGTGGAACGTGAAAAGTTACAAGAAAATGTAGAAAATGCGATAAAAAAATTGAATCTAAAAGATACAAAAGTACAGCTGGAGTAAAAAGAAATATTAAAAATTGTAAAGCCTAATTATAATAAATGACAGCAGCTTAAAAAGAATTCCAAATATATATATATATATATATATATATATACATATGGATTAAATTACTCAAATTTGTCTTAACATTTTTTTTTCCACTAAAGCAAGCGTTAAATCATGTCACGTTAAGTGTAATATATCCTATCGTGATTATTCGATAAAGTTTTATATATTGTATGTATCTATATAATTATGTTAACATTTAAAAGGTTGAATAAAGTGACATAGTCCTCTTTCCCTTGAAAATATACATATATTTTAAGAATTTCTTAGCACGTTTTATTTCATATGCAATAAAAAAATGCTATCCTACAAGATTCAGGTACTACGTATATGTTTAATTATGTTTCTTATTTTAAAGCATTTTTTATGATCGATGGTATGTTTCATTGATATGTTGTTTTACTACGTGAAAATAATTTTGTTATATTATATGTATATCAAATATATACTATATATATACTATATAATATATACTATATATTGCTATATACTATATATTGCTATATTGGATAAGCACGAATTATTATCGTTACTTTTCTATCAGTATAATTTCACTAAATTCAATTTCTGATGCTATCAGTATCATGATGTAAAGAATTTTAACATAATTTAATTATTGTCGAACATAGATAAGAATTGTGACTATATATATTTTAAATACGAAGTCAGAAAAATTATATCAATATTTTAATTTGATTTTCATATTATAATATTTCATATTTATATAAGAAACGGAAATTGAAACATATAGATCATTTCTAATGAATTTGTTTTTGTACCTATGATGTGTATAAAGTATAAGTATGTGTATAAACACGTATAAAGAGATTCAATATCTGTTTGTACTAATCATGTCGTCACTAATGGTAGACTTAACGATATACGCGAGTAACTTTTATACGTTACTGTAAAACAGATCAGATTCTTCATTATTTATAATATTCAATATATTCAATATAATCATAAATAAATCATAAATCCGAGTCCTATTATGCAATTTTACTAAAAAAACACACATTACCATAATATAAATTTTAACGCAACTACCTGAGATAATATAATTAAAGTGTGAAATGAATATCTTTTTTTTTTCAAAAAATAGAATATTCTAAAATTTTCTCACTTAAGGATAGGCATTTTTAGAAATTAAAGTAGGTGTGATATTAAGAGCTATCTCTTAGATTTTGTTAAAATTTACTTATTTTGTATTCATTCATTATTTGAAATCTAAGTTTGTAGTTATCTTATAATAATTATTATTACAATTTTATATAACAGTTTTATTATTAGATGCTTTTTCAACATGCTTTGTCACAAAACTGTTTAGATCTAAAATGCAACTGAAAAAGCATCTAATAATAAAAAAATAAAAAATAGTTTATATTTTTAAAATAAGTTCGATATATTTTATAAAAATTACACTACTTAAAATTATACTACTTATTTGCAATTTTACAAATATCTAATTTGTTCGTAAGTGCAAAATGCAATATGTATTTTATTTATTTTTTTAAAAACTTTAAAAATAAAAATAAACAATAACAAACAATAATATAATTTTTTTCAATTATGTTTCTCTCGAAATAAATTTTTATTATAAAACTCGTCAAATTTGTACATTTGACGAGTTTTATTTATTTTTATTACAAATATATCTTAACATGTAAAATTCTAATCCTGCTGCAGGAATTATAGTAATGAAACTTCGATAAAATCTGTGAGATAGCTCTTGTCATGGTATAGATCGCTAATTTGCGAAAATAGAACAGCATTCTACAAAAATAGATGCCATTAATACTACAAATTAGATATAACGCTAACGCTTTGAGATAAATCTACTTGGCCCCTCAATACTTTTTGTTGCAATCTCTTGCAAAAGATTTTTGCCATAAGTTTATTTCGACGTGCTTCCTCTTGCCGTTCTTGTTGTCGCCGTTTAAATCGCACTTCATTCAATCGAAGATATCGTTTACGTGATCTCTCCTTCATCTCCTCATCGGTAATTTTTCGCTGCATGTAAACTGCAATAAAATATTTACGAAAAATTATGATACAAAGTTATAATTTGCAAATTTTTGTCAAAGTATAACAAAACGTAAATTATTAATTTGACATATTTACAAGTAATCTTACCTGTTGGCTTTCGTATTGGTGCGGATTTAATAACATTGGACATACTAGCTATCGCCAATAACTGTATTCGCTTTTCTTTCCTCAATTCGCGTAATTGGCATATTTCCGACAAATACTGTCGGCGTGTTTCCGCATTGCCCACAAATTCAGGATTATTCCTAGATAAATAATCCTAAAATCGGTTTAATGTCATTAATAAAAACTGTTATGCTACTGTTATCTATCCTCTGTGAATTAAATAATTTTAATTCGGAATATTGCCATTGCAAATAAAGATTGTTTCAAGTAATAAGATTTAATATCCGAATAATCTCATTTATTATTATTAAAATAAATCAAATGTTTACCTGTAATGTACTAGTTTGATGAAGATTTTTGCTGGCGTTATTTCTTTTTATAATATCACAAGGACAACTATCAGATTTTCCTACATTCAAAGGTTGTTTGAGGACTTTTGGTATATCTGAGATTTCATTTTTCGAGGCAGTTGTTTTTGTAAACGATAATTCATACGCGACAGCTTTGGGATATGTCTGACGACAGCCACATTTTCTAGTATTTTGATACATGGCACCACACATGCGGCAACATTTGTAATTTCTTTCAGTCTCATTAATACTGGTATCATCTGCATAGTTTGGTTTGGATATATAACTTTTGCACGCTTTCCCTTTGACAATGTCTTTCACTTGACTATTACTACAGGAGCAAGCCTCATTGCAATTGCATTTTAAGCTACTTTGTACTTTACGTTGTTGATTCACGTCGCTATCCTGCGAACTATCAGAGTAAATTTGTGTCTGCGGTTGACGCTCGTCTATCTTTAGATGACAGTCAAAACGGCACAAGCCATTATTGTCGATTTTACCGCCCGTATAACATTCGCACAGTGTTTCTGTGATTCCTGAATTATGGCACGCAGCACAATCGTTCGTGCAATTACAAATCTTCCCCGTGTCACTCTGTTCGCTGAAATTTAGCGCGCGCGTTCTGTTCTGACTTTCCGCGTTATAGTTTTGTCGGGATTTTCCAATGACAATCCTCCTATCCGCGTCGTTAGCAGAGACATTATCACACTCGCAAGCATTTCCATAGGTTTGTTCTACCCCTGAAATGTTATCATGAGTACAAGAAGAGTTTTTTTGACATACACTACAGACGGTATTATTAATGTCTATAACAGGCTTCTGTTTAAAACACAATGGACATGTCGTAAACGGTCGTTTGTAATATTCAGTCCGTTTGACTTTAATAGTGCTCGAGCTGCCCTTGTTATCAGTTATAAATGGATAAACACCATGTGCACAATTACATTTTGATTTTGACGCATTGATTTGATTCTTAGCCTCTTTCTGTTTCGGCTGGACACTGTTATTTTGCGATATATGATGATAAACCGATTCTGTCGTGCTATTGTCGCTTGCATAATTCGTTTGTGTCTGCTGCGAAATGGCCGGCATGTCTTCTTGATAACCCTTTCGTGATCTGATTAAGGCCGAATTCTCGGACGAATTCTGTTTACATCGTGCACACGTTCGTTGTACAATCGGGGTAGACTGCGTTTGACATGACTGATCTCTGCACTTGGTGTCGTTTTGATAATGCGCGCATGGCTTTTGAATATTCGCATACTTTGCATCGTATACGTCGGACTCTGTTGTCACCGGTGTTGATGACGTTTCTTGAGGTAGCGTCTGCATACCGACAGCGATATGTTTTGTTGCAGATCTCCGCATTCTGCTAGCAGACACGATCTCCCCGCCAGTCTTCGAATAAGCATTAGCCACGCCCATGGCCGTTTGCGTGCAACTGTTGCGTTTTATGATCCTCTGAATCATATTATCGCCAGGGGTTTCACATGCTGCCAAATTGCAGTGAGACGACCATGGCTCGTTAACGGAATCTTCTCGCAAGTCAGATATGTTCCTGAGAATATGAAATTAAACAGTGTTAGATCGTATGAATTTCAGTCATTACATTATAGTCGCTATTCATAGTAATATCATTCGGTTCTTATATTTAATAAGTTTTAAGTAGTCTTAAGATATCATAAATTAATCACAGAGTTGTATTAACATCTTAAGACTATAAATATCGGATTATAAATATCGGTTCAGATTATACAATCGTTACAGTATATTACGCATTACCTATGCATGGCATCCGCGTGTTGTTCCCGCCTAAGTATCGCTGTTTGCTTTGACTTGAGATTCGCCGATTTAGATTTTCTTGGCGAGGATTTTGGTCTTTCCAATCGCCTGGGTTGTTCTAGCAATCTAACAAATAGAATGAAATCCAAATTAAAAGATATACTGTTAAAAAAAAGAGTTTGCTAAAATGGAGAAGTTAGAAAACAGAGCAATACATACTTTTTTAAATTACAGAGATGACTAATCTCGTTTGTAATCCAAATAAGTTGATTTCTCTTCTCCATCTCGGCGTAATTAACGAGCTTGGAATCACCGGATTCGGACATGCTGCACTTGTTCAATTCAAATTGTCTTTCAGACGACGTCGTCGGTAATCTCCAGTCGGTGTTATTATCCGTGTTATTGTTGGACTCGACTGGCGTTCTTCTGTTATTTACGACGGCATCTAATAAAATCCTGTTGTGATCTGGTAGTATACTGTTCGTCGTAGTCGACTCTCTGTGTGGCAGTTTGCAGTTCTCCTTGAAACAAAATATGTCGTTTACCTTAGTGTTCTTATGATTGCGCTGAGGCACAAAGCATTCGGAGCTCTCGCTCTTATCAGGATCAGTTGGCGTATTGCTAGTCTGCTGACAATCATCCGTTCTCAATCCTAATCGCGCTTTCCTACCGTCCATTTCCGTTCTATCAGTATGTCGATCAAACTTGTCGCTATTACTACTCTCTAATGTGACTTCCTTTATTACATCACTAGTAGTCCCCATGGACTTCTGCATAGACACGTCCTTCTTCTGCACATTCCATTCATCCGACGACTCAGTAGTGCTATGCTTGTTCGTCAGAGCCTGAAGTAGTTCAGCTCGGTACATCTTATTCCTGGCATCGTCTGGATTCCAAGGAACGTTATCCTCCAAATTATGCTCTATTTTGTCGTCTGTATATTTCGCAGTTATGAGTCGCTTAATCACGTGGTGTATCAGTCTTTTCTTGATCTGTTTATCGCATTTATTAGCGTCGACGAGACTCTTCAAGATGTTAACACTTTTCTCCAAATCTCGAACCAAGCTGTCCGAATCTCCCCAAAGCTTATCATTGACACTGGAACTGCTGTTTGGCAATGTAGAGTTCGATCTACCGGTGTCCGAGGAAACGTGACTGTCCCTTTCGTTTGGGACATTTGCGTAGGTGTGTCCCGGAAAATACTCGAAACTATTGGCTCTCCCGGATACGTTTTCCGTCTCGTCAGGCTGCGGTGTCACTGAAGTGGATGCGTTCTGGGAGATGTCCGAGCTATTTCGACGTTTCTGGTTCTCCTTTGCGTCCGCACTGACCTCGGCGTCACCTGCTGAAATGTCGTATTTTCTCGGATTTTTAACTTTATATGTACCTTTAGACCTTTTCAAAATAGAATATATCGCCGTTTGCAGATTAGGATCCTTCTCCATAGTCGGCGGTTTCGTTTCTTCAAAATCTGATACCTGCACGCCAATGGATTCTTGAGTGCATACATCAGGACTCGTTTGTATCACCTTGTCGCAAGTGGCGGGTTTATTCACTACGGTAGCGATGGAGGATGTGGAGTTAAAGATTAGAGGAAATACAGTTTTCTTTTCTTTAGCGTGAAGATTTACTTCGCTCTGGCTCCTCTTCAATGAGCATTTCGACGATAACGGGGGTATTACATTCATCGAGATGCTTTTCTTCAATGGCGAACTCAATGGACGAATGACTTCCTTGCGTTTATTTACAATCTTTTTCTCTACCGTCGAATATTTCGCTAACGGAACCTTAAACGCCGATGTGGGAGTGTCGTGTATCTCCAATCTGGTAGGCCTTACTACAGCTTTCAATTGCGTGGAGTCACTTGGAACATATCTCTCTTGCGATTTTATGTCATCTCCCGTTATAATGCCTGGCAAATGATTCTTTACAATAGGTGTTATCTCTATCTCGCTCTCCGATCCCGAAACATTTCCCATTAACGGCGTGGAGTTCGCATCGGGAGCAATGGATTTTGAACCACTCTGTGCCGTCGCGTTCTTCCCGGATTGCATCCCTGATTCAGTGGTACCCTCCGGGTCTAACCGTAAGGCGGCGGAGCATCCTCGTGCTAGAGCCATACGTTCTATAGTACTCAACTTTTTATCGCCTTGCTTATTGTGAGCGTGTGAATTGAAGTAACCAACGTCTGCGCCGCTGTCCCACTCCAGTGGTTTATAGGATGCCACGCTGGAGGTCGGAGAGGACAGCTTTCTCTCGTTCACCTCTGGAAACTTCTCCTGACTCTCGTTCCTCTCCTCGTGTATCGTCTCCGTAATACGTTTAAGATCTGGCGATGGCGTCTGGATATCTGTCAATGATTGAACATACCTGGATGAGGCCTGATCCAAAGAATGATCCGTGTTTGAGGATTGCCCGATCAACGGGGGTCTTATCCACCTACGCCTTTCTTTCGGTACACAGGGCTTCAAATTGTACTCCTCTCCGACACAACTCTGTCTGCTAGATATACCCACTTGGGCGTTTAATTCGTACAAACTGTAATAATTCTTAATAGCCTCCTGCGGAGTATTCGACATAGGTAGCGAGAAATACTGATCCAAATTGGCGTCTCGGGAATACTTGCGATAATATTCCATTACCTGCGCGGAAAGGCTCTTCTTGCCGGAGAGGTGCGACCTGAACTTGGACGGTTCGACCGATGGTGACGGTGAGTGGCACAAGGCAGAGACGTCGCATTTTTCACGCACCGATTCGTCCGGATTCTCCAAGTTTCTCAGACGACGGCTTTCGCAGCTGGATTCTGAGTCGTATTCCATACTAACTGTCTACGATACATTCTCTCGCACCCTCGGCCTCTCATCCCCAAGTCCTTCTGGCGTGTTCAATCGTCCTGGAAATTCTCGTTGTTCGATATACGTGACGATTAATAGTCGAAAACATTTAGCCCGCCTTAATATTCATAAATCGCTATAGCGTCTACCGTCAACAAAAGCTTATAGGTTATGACGCGGATATGCGCTTCATTTTGCGCCTCAAATATTCGTCGAAATAACAGTCCTCAGCGATTTCATGGGTTTTCCCGCGACGCAATATTCGCTTGGTATGTTCGCTTTGCTACGCCCTGCGTAATCTAAGTGATGATAGTTACAATACAATTATTTACGTTACAACGACTGTTCAAATTAAATTCTTGTTTACATCCACTGCTCATCTAATACATTATAATTGGATGAGTTTTTGAACGCAACTCCGGATTTCTCAAGTTCCCGCTCGATTGGCGGATGGAAGCGGATAGTTTTGCGAACGCATTACTATCGCCGTCTCTATATTTTCAGTAATATTTTCAGTAGGAAAACTAGTACAGGATGCAACTGAGAGTAAATCGATTTATGTCAGTTTACATATTTAATAATTTAATCTTTTCAAGATTATGAGGTTATATCATAGATCTGTTCTTTTCAGCTGGGGATTGATTCTGAATACCAATCATGAAACTTTTTTCCTAAGATGAAAAATGGAAAGTGAAAAATTTCTCTATTAACTTTAATGGTTAAAATTTTCACTTTTCACTTTCTATCCTAGAAATAAAGTTTCATGTAATACTCTGTATCTTCAAACAAGGTGAAAATTACAAAAGTAAGCAAACTAAGTGTTTACTAAGTGTTGACCAATAAAATTATCAGTATTCTAGTAAATTCGCTCACTTTTGTAATTTTCATCTCGTTTCAAGATAATTGATCCTCTGAATTTTTTACACCGTTCATTTTCTCCTTTTCTCTTCAATACAGATGGAAAAGAAAGACAGATAAACGGTGCAGAAAGTGTAGTTGAAGATGCCTGAAAGGAATAGACTTCTTAGAGATTCCGCACAATAAAAGGAACAAGGAACAGAGAACAGAGAATAAGAATTTCAACCTATCAGGAACTGTGTATTCCACTGTACATGATTTCTGATAGGTTGAAATTCTTATTCTCTGTTCCCTGTTCCTTTTATTGTGCGGAGCCCTTAAGTCGGTTCTACATTATTTACAACTGATTGCAAGTTTGTTGCGACAGCCAATCTTGCATTTTGAAATCAACGCTTCCTATTGGCTGTCGCAACAAATTTGCGATCAGCTTGCAACTAATATAGAACCGATTTTGTAGGACCGGCAGAGTTATTTACTGCGATATTTCGAAAACACGAAGTTTCTGGAGATTGAAGGGAACATATGATGGTCGTGGAATCAGTCATAAACACAATTGTTTAATTCATTCGCAGATTCTCGGCATTCCTTGAGAAGATCTCAGGCATAGACGTCATAAAATTTCGACAACGTGACAGTCTGACACGTGCAAACTTACTACACTTATTTTATTTTTCCGCTACGAAAACCGCGCGACGGGACGCGGTGCGACATCATCAGGTATACAAGCTAGTGTTCCTAGAGAAACTCTAACGTGAGCTCGAGATGCTGCCCATTCGACAGGTTCTACGTCTTGGTGTACGTGTAATATGCACTCGACATGCAGAATATTGTCACGCTCCAGTTTTATGCGAACCGAGCAGCATTGGAGCATTTCATCAAATGCGATTTACTCACGAGGACAGTGGCACTCGCATAGAATTGGGCAAATTAAAGGGGAAGTTGAAGTTAATGTTTACATGCAAGAAATGCCAAAGGAGAACAACCAAACTGATATCAAAGCTGGCTTATAATAAAGGAGTAGTAATAGTGAGATGCGAAGGTTGCAAGAATAATCATCTTATTGCTGATAACTTAGGATGGTTCTCAGAAATTGGTAAAAAAACAAACATTGAAAGAATCATGGAACTGAAAGGGGAGACTGTGCGAAAGGTAATGAATGATGAGGATGGCTATTACGAGGCTGTTTTGAAGGAGGAGTTTAAATCACAGAATAAGGATGCTGATGAAATAAAACCAGATGACGAATGCTCTGATAAAATTAAAATAATTGACAAATCATAGGAAAGCTAAAATTCCTTTTTGAATAGCCTAGCTCTTATTTTACAAACAAAAGAATAGAATGTAAGTGTAGGCAAGTACTAAATGTTCTGTTATAAATTTATTGCAAAATTGGTATGTTTATATGTAATGTTAATAAATACAGCTACAAAATGTATGCAAGTTGTTTTAAAAATGCAGAATACGCTGAAAAATCATATTTATATTTAGGTTATTGTCGCGCTGGTTGGAATATCATTTTAAAACAACAAAATTCATCTGTAGATTCAAATTTACTGATATTTACTGTTTTTTTTTTTTTACATTATTGGTATCTGAAAAACAAAAGAAGTAGAAGATTATGTAAGAATCAACCTTATGTATATAGGTTTTTAAATATACTTTTATATCTGCTAGAAATAGTCTAACAATACTTGTTTTAAAAATACTTTTTATCTTACATGTCTGTTTAATATATTTTAGAATTTATCGATTGGCGCAATTCTTATAAATAATTGTTTATTTATATGTATTAATCGATTTCAATCAATGATAGACCATTTGTTTGGCACAAAGGACATATTATTACAAATGGCTTTTCAACAAATTCTTAAAATCATTATGATACTTTATACAATTTTGTAAAAAGACTTTACAAATAGAAAAAATATATAAAAGTAGGTATCTATTCTTATTTATATCATTATTGCATATGATTTGTAGTCATTAATTTAAGCATAATGAATAATAGTGATTTCTTATGGATTAATAGTCCATCTGCCTCATAGATATATAATATATTTATAATGTACATAAAATTTTTTTGTACTTTTATTTTGGATCTTTCAAATCCAATATAATGATTTTCATAGGAATTAGTATCTATATTAAGGCACATGATCGATTCGATTGCTGATGAAAGCACTAATATTCATAATGCATATATAATATATGTATATAAAATTACGGCAGCATAATAATATTAAATATCTATAAGTTTATCCAATTGTGATGATCTGTTAATTATCTCTTTATGAAAGCATTTGTATCAAATTATGTACATATTTATATATCAATAGTTTATATATCAATAGTTTTTCACTGTTTAAATGAATCATCAAATTTATAATATGCCTATAGAAAATAAACATATTTTTGAATTGTTTATAGAGATATAATAATAAACATGAATTTGATATATATATATATATATATATATATATATATATATAAAACATAAGATATTAAAGAGCGATAACAGTGAAACAGTTAAAAAGAGACATAATAGTAGCAATAAAAAATTATGATTGTAATGTATATAATAATAAATTTCTAAGTACACCGATACATATACTCAATATCAAAAGATTTTAACACGCTTGCATGTTTACAACGATTTAGTGTCATTTTGGCATCAATTAAAACATTTTTGTTTCTATAAGGCACTATACAAGTATTTTGAATGTAGTATTTTAAATCAGTCGAATGCAGCTAGATAAAATCACTTAATCACTTTGAGCTTTCCTAATCAATACTAGAATATATTTCATACGAAGGCATAAATGTTTATGGAATTTTTGAACGTTTATACTTTCCTAGACATCGTATCTATAATAGCAATTAAGACTAGTCTCTAAAAATATAATAAAAAAGAATAAAAATATAGGACAAATGTGACAATGCGAAAATAATGAAATTATTTTTATCATTTTGCAACGCGTGTCAATCATTCTATAAAGCAAAAGAAATACTTTTATTCTCACCACACGCGGTGTAGACTAGCATATTCTTCATATCCTTACAAATAATTACAAAAAGATAAGAATTTTGTAGAAACGAATTTTTGTGGCATGGTCGTCGTATTTTGAAAGGATACTCGAATGTATGGATATTTTATACCCTTTTTGGTTTCGATACAATTGCATATTCGCTGTTGTTGAAAACTTTATGCTGTGGACCACCCGCGGTATTACTTGTGGAAGTTGTATCAGAAAAATCCGGCTTTTTCCGGATAATTCCATAACCGAGATGGCTGTCATCGGCTAGCCTGATAGCGGACATATCTTCGACGAGCTCGTAATTAGACCACGTTGGATTTACAAGATTAGAACTTTCCCCGTGGGAGACGTTGGAATGTATGCTTTGCGAGGAATTCGTATACTTGTACGTAGACTTCTGATTAAGTTTCGTCGCGGATCCAAAGTGTTCTAATTTATCGTAATCCGACTCGTCTGTCTTGGCAATACTTTGTATCGCCGATGGCGTGACAATTGCGTTATCGCCGCATTTACTTTTGCACGAATTTTGGAATGCATCGTGATTCCGTATCGGCATCATAATTTCATACTGCAAATCGTCGTTATCGTTTTCCTTGTCTCTCTCACTAGGTAGACTCGAGTTTACTCTTTCTGTATGATGTACGCTATCGATACCGTGCGTCTTCCAAGCGTCATTCCTAATTTCCACTAAATCATACGAGTGTTTCTCCTCGTTCTCGCGCATAACACTGCTGATACTCTTATGAGATAATTCCGGGGAATTACCTTGGCTTATAGTTCTATATTCTCCGCATGTAGGCAAATCTAGGAATTCTGTCGAGTCGAGACATTTTTTCTCGAGCAGATTAGGGAAGACGTATTTTCGTGGTGGTTTGGCGGGCTTGGACTTATTTATCGACCTACTCGACGAGATTGTAGAATCCATACTCGATGATGAAGTCAAAGGCTTCTGAGAACTTTGCGTAGAAAAATCTATATCGATCAAATTGCTAGAATTGTTTGAAGAGGGTGGTAAAGCCGCTCTAGAGCCAGGCTCCATAGATAAGGCTGCCTGAAATTGGGTGTCGTTGCATTCTATGTTTGGATTACTTTCTTCGTCCAACAGTTTCTTCATGGACTTCATTTTGGCATACATACATCGGAAGATTTCCTGTTGGCTACCATGCTCCAGGCGAAAGGATCCCTCGCCGGACTCGCATTTTCTTCCGGCCTCGAAGATGAACTTTCCATCCCTATATCCGTATCTCCTGATATACCTGTATGGCCATGTGAATAAAACAATATCACCGTCCATCAGTTTCATGTCCACGGCGGCAACAATCAAAGTATAATTTCTTGCTTCCAATCCACACCGCTTAGACGCATCCGTTTCTACAACTTTCACGGAAAATACACCTTCTCCACTAGTACAATACAGATCGTTATTTTCTTCGATTTGATTCGATACACTGTCCTTGAATGCGACTAATTGGAACGCTGTGATCCAGTGAGTCATCTCAATTTCCGAATAACAGCCAAAATAGTGTATTCCTGATTTAGTCACTACCTGTGTGTATGAGATGGACATATGAAAAACTGTCTTTTTAGAGACAGTTAACAGTGAAAAATTTTTTAGATAAAGAAGCGACACAGAAATGAATTCAAGGGTAGAATAAATACGTACAGTAAAGACATGCGACTGATTGCTGGGTGCAATTTTTATACAGGCATCCAACGTGATGATGCGTGGAGAATGGGACTGCATTATCGCTTCTTCCTGATTGTCATAGATCTCGACGCGTTTGATCCCGTAATTACTCGTTCTGAAAAGCTGACAGAATCTCTTGTGCCAGGTTTTCTGAAACAAATGGATACTTATGTTTACTTGAAATTTTCCTATTATATAAATATATATAGAATAAACATTTTATCGGCTCTCTAAATTCTTTAAAATGGAATCTTCACTCTAAAAAATGAAAATTGAGTCAGTCTTGAAAAAGATAGCTCAATCTTCAGTCTTTAAAAGAAATTTCATTTTTCAGAGTAAGTTTCATTCTAAAAGTTTTGTACTCATTTCTATCAATGTAGATTAAATATTGAAGAAGTTGAGGAGGGCTAAACTAAAAATAAGTACCGAGTTAAATAATGTAAGAGCGACAGAATGTAAAATGTAATTCGTTCCTGCATATTTTAAATCGTTTAAAGGATGTGTTGGCATGTGGCATACGTTGTGTACCTGTTGCAGGTCAAGCAGCGAAAAAAGAGTGCGAAAAAAAAAGGGAAGAGAGGAACAGCCGTTTACGGATGATGCGTCGCGCGCGATATCGTGATATCGCACATCGCGTCAACGTGGTGCATCCCACGGAATTTATCTCTGTCGTGAATACCAACCTTGAGCTGGCCTAGCATTCCTTGCGGCGGTAGCAGCAGTATCCCCTGCATAAGAGGCTCCTCGGGCTCCATTGCTGGCGATCGAACATCGGCACGGGTCGGCGCGTTGATGGAAACCCTTTGTTCCGTCCCCGTCCGCTGGGAAAATACGTTTACGACGGAAAAGGAGGAAAAGAGACTCGAACGTGCGATTTTACTTCCACTTTCACTCCGGCCTTCCCGTCTCTTGAGCTCTAACTCCCGAATACTTCCCCCGGGTACGTGTTCCTCTCGCCTCTTCGCGCGATATCTGACAGCTACGGCACGTCGAGATTCAGCCCATGGTAACGCAGGACGCTTGACATTTCATGCCAGACCGGGGAGAAAGAGAGAGGGAGAGGAGATATTATAACACTTCGCCAACGTGTGACTATCGCGAACGCGAATGAGAGAGTCAAATGAGCCAGTATTCAGGGCCAGTACTACTCCGTAATACTCCGTATGCCGATACCGTGCTGTATACGTATGACGTTCCGCGTAACGCACAGTGCAACGCACACGCTACGCACCGTGCCGTATGCGTAGCGTACTTTGAGGGTACTCCCCAAAACCAAACACCAACCAATTCGTTACGGCGGACAGGGCGGACTGCGCCGGACACGTCCACGAGATTAACCGTCCGCACTGCGTACACCAACGTGCGGATAGCACACCGTGACCGGACTGCACGCGCGCACGCACGATGTCGTTCGAATCGCTGTCCTCAACTCAGAGTGGCCGGCAGTGTATGTATATACTGTACTTCACGCGGAGCAAAGTATTTGCAACAATCCAGCAAACGAAAATGGATTGAAATAAATTGAAATGGATTCAGATTTTCAGAAATATTGATTCATGTTAAAATGAATACTTTTCAATCCTGAATGCATTTTTATTCATTTATAGGAATTGCGTGGAGCATCTCTATGCTTTCAATCTAAAAATAATATTAGCTTTTTCTGTGCAAAACACACAATTGTGAATGTTCTCATACAATACAGAAGATTGAAGCAATATTGTTGCAATGTTACAATATTACAGATTGCAATGTAACATTGCAGAGGTATTATAGAAATGTAAATTAATGTCTGCAAAATATCAGTAATATGTTTGTAATATTTTACAAACATTGCAAAACTTTAATTCTTTAATTGTTATAATAATAATAATATAAAAATATAAGTTTTTACAATATTTATGTAGTACAGTCTTTTAATTTAACAGTCATTTTTATGATATAATAATTAATATAATTCATTTTATATTTAAATAAAAAATTTATTAATCTATTATTTGATTAGCTATTTCATTAGCTAAGTTTTATATTTATTTTAAATATGAAATCAAAAGATTGTATAATATCGAGTTTGGATTCAATCAATGCATCGTTATCGGATAAGCAATTAATCTATTGAAAACGATTTATCGAAATATTAATTAATATTATCGATAATATTATATAATCGATGATGTATGTTTATGCTTGATGTAAACGCAAAAATAAACCTCGAACTTTATTGATAAATTTCATACCGTCATTTTTTAATCGATTTCAATTGACTCCGAGTGATTTCGAATTAAAAAGAATCACTGCGATTAACTTAACCCATGATTAACTTACCAAGCGACTGTATTATTAATATGTGGATAATATTTGTAGTTTGTTCGGGGCACACACATGCTTTATCCTTACGAATAAATTTATTTTTTAGAATTAATACTATATTTGAATTAATATTATAGTGGAATATTTTATGATAACACATTGTTTTTGGAAAGCACATACAAATCACTAGAACTAGTGATTTGCAGAAAAATTAAAGTTAGTGAGATATATGTATAAAAATAATTTTCATTTTAGAGCTTCGTAAACAATTTATCTAAATACATTACATTGCGATATTGCTGGAACATTTTGTTGCAATATAATAACAAAAAGCGGACATCTTAATATTGTTGAAATTTCAACAATGATTCGTAGCAACGTTTTACAACCATTATACAATATTGCAATGTTTCAGTGAAATCATTCTGCAATGTTTCTGCAATCTTTCTGTATGGGGATTGAAATAAATTGAAATGGATTCAGATTTTCAGAAATATTGATTCACAAATGTTAAAATAAATGCTTTTCACTCCTGAATACATTTTTATTCATTTATAGGAATTGTATGGAACATATTTCTATGCCTTTCCATCTAAAAATAATATTAGCTTTTTCTATGCAAAAACAATTGTGAATATTGTACTTCAATTCAAAATTTTGAATAAGAAATGCAGTTTTTCAATTCAATTGCATTCAATTGAATCCAATTAAATCCAAAAAAATGTATTCGCTATTTAAAATACGCATTCGGATAGAAAAAAATTTCAATCCATTTTAATCCATTTTTGTTTGCTGGGGCCCTTATTAGATAATTATTTATTAGATAATTACTTATTAGTAAAATCTCGAGATAAATAATAAAAAAAAAATTAATCTTTATTATTTATTTCCCAACAAACGAGAATGAATTAAAATGGATTGAAACTTTTTTCTATCCGAATGCGTATTTTAAATAGCGAATACTTTTTTTTTTATTTAATTGGATTCAATTAGATTCATTTGCATGCAATTGGATTAAAAAAAAACTGCATTTCCTATTCAAAATTTTGAATTGAACAGTATTCACAATGCACAGAAAAGGCTAATATTATTTTTAGATTGAAAGGCATAGAGATATGCTCGATGCAATTCCTATAAATGAATAAAAATGCATTCAGGATTGAGCATTTTCATTTTAACATTCGTGAATCAATATTTTTGAAAATCTGAATCCATTTCAATTCATTTCAATCCATTTTCGTTTGCTGGG
>Ga0157364_1002450_pt1 | contig 17272 bp, 8 predicted proteins | sample AttsexASBM2_FD_111476 | JGI IMG/M metagenome (GOLD analysis project Ga0157364, IMG submission 111476) | Fungus gardens microbial communities from leaf cutter ant in Ribeirão Preto, State of São Paulo, Brazil - Atta sexdens ASBM2 | ecosystem: Host-associated > Fungi > Mycelium > Unclassified ... | reverse complement strand
ATTAGTCTTTAATTCTCAATTATAAGTCATTTGGATCTGAAAAATTTTTAAACACGATTCTCTTACAAAAGTTTAATATTAGCCAATTTAAAACTGATTAATTTATTACTAAATAGATATTAATTAATTTGGGATATCAAAAAGCTTTGAACAACACACTGAACAAATTTTATTAAATCTTAAGATATATTTGTTTAAATACTAATAAGCAAATATTTACTTATAGTAAATAAATATTTATTCGATAAAAAATGATAAATAAAAATAATGTTTTTGTATCAAATATAAATTTATGTTACATTTAATAAATATTTATTTCTAACTATTTAAACAAATATTTATTGAATCAGTATTTTTTTCAATGCAGTCTTTTTTACTTAAAATAAGTAATTATTTATTGTCTTTCATTAAATTAGTCAGTATTAAATTTTTGTAAGAATTGTTATTTGTACAATAGATACCTATAGTGTAAAGTTTTAAATTGTAGATAAAACACTTTGAACTATTCTATATCAATCGCGTGTAAGGCGGAGGTTCACTTGCATTCTGTACTTTAAATAGGATGTTTTAAAGTTTATTGTTAAGTATAGTTTTTTGTAGCTGTAATTGTGGATTAAGATTGAGAATAAAAAAATTTTTGCTGATGACAACGGAAGTCATATTGTCCGATCGTCGCTTAATCGTCGACTAAATTTTGAAAAACGACTGCTGGCTCCGACGTGGATATTTGCGAAATGCCTAGTTTTCTCATCCGTAATCGCGGTAAACGTTAGCCGCATTTACGGGCAGTTATATCCTAGACTTCCTAGAAAAAGGTGATGGCCTCAAGGAACAGTTTAGTGCCTGGTTTCTGCCTCTTTCGCGATGCCTAAAATCAAGACAGAATATGCATCTCCCTATGCATCCTGCCGAGATGTCTGGTCAGACTGATCGCGTCTCGTCGATCGGCTCCATGTCTTGCGACTAGATAGAAATTATGGTAGACCAGGATCGGGTCGATTTTGATAATTTCCGAGACTCGATATTATACTTACGAGTGTTGCCCACGATGATCCAGTCGAAACGCAGCGCGGCATCTGCATAATTTTCTCTGCCGCTGGACGACGAGGACCGACCAGATATTTCGTCTCTCGTGACAAGATATGGCGTAGCATATACAATGTATTCAAATTATTTCAGCTATTTGGATAATATTTTAGGAAGATAAATAAATATAGGTTCTAACAATCTCAAATTTTATATTTAATTAATTAAAAGCTGAAATGTTTTGCCAAATAAAAATAAAATGTAATATAATTTGTTGGAGAATGAAAGATATATATTTTCCAAAGAATCTTTTCTTTATTAACATTGCACATTCTTAAGTACATTTGGTCTTGGTCGAGGAACATTATTGGTGGGAATTTATTTCATTAATCTTATAGGGACCATTTAAAATTAAATCTTATTGTCTAACTCGTATATTTAAGTAAAAAAAAAAAAAAAAACAATCTATTTACAAAGGTACTTGACGGCAGTGCCAACAACGCAAAATACAGTCTTCGAAAAAGTTCCCCTTTCGTGCGCGAGATTGCCGTGAAGAGGAAAATTATCTTTCTTCGTGCCTAGGGGAGGCACAAAAGAGATCATTGTACAACAGGTAGATCGCGATCGAAGTTTATTTTTTTTTATACAATTATCATCCAATTATCATTTCAAATACGATTAATCACTCGTGGCTCAAATCTCACATTAAATGCAAAAGAAATCACTTTCAAAGATGAGACTACTTCTGAACTGTCTATATTCTCTCTCAACTATATATTTATTGTAATCGTTAGTGACTTGCCTCTTACTGAGAGGTGATCGCATGCTGTTTAAACCATCGAAAGAAATTCTTAAAAAGTATCAGAGCGGTACTAAATAGATTACTTTAATAAGAGCCGGTTTATTCTGTCGCAACTTTAATTCTTCTCTTCCAAGCTCTACCGCGGGACTTCGTCCTTGGCCTTGGAGCTACATCAAGCCGCGACGGAAGACAAATCATGCTGATAGAAGGACGAAGTGCGCGACTTGATGCAGCGACCGGTCGTAAATGAAGACGTTGCGCGTCGACTGATTAGCGTTCGAGTATATTATTGTATCGCGTACACTAATATGAAGGCCGAGGCCCCACACATGTGAGTCTAGTTCGCCATTAACGTATCCAATCCTTGTACTTCGATATTGCTTAAAGTATTTCCTTCTTTGGCGTCGATGACTTTTTTTTCTCTTTTTTTCGTTCTTCTCTCTCTTTCGCTTTTCGTTTCACCCTGGTGGAGATGAAATCCTGTTGCTATGAATGGGTCGGTGAATAATTAGCCCACCATCTCCCTTTCTCTTCCGCTTTTTTCTCAACATCGCTCGATCGACGCGCGAATCGAATAAATCTCTAACGTCTTAATTGAGGAAGCCAGCACGGAAAATACATTCACACGGTGGACAAAGGCCCCGTTATTTATAACGAAATTAATTGGCGTGCGTTCGTTGTTTTGCCACTAATTACGCGTGATTTATCCGCGACGGTAGCGGCGCCAATTGAATGATAATGTCTCGAGTGAGGTACGTACACGCTACCCCCCTTTAGTAGTTCCCTTTCGACGCGCGAAGACGCGAAATCGTGGGCAATTTAATCCCGCGATTTGATTACCGAGCAGGTGGATGAGCGCGACTTATCGTCTTCTTTTATAATACTGCCATTACAACGCGCACGGAGCCATAATGGGACGCGGAATGTGGCAACTATAAAGTATTATATTACAACGACGCTGCTGCTGAATTTTTTTCTTTCGTTGCGATAGTAATACGTATCATCTTAAAAATCGCGACACGGACAAGTTTTCTCTGCGATGAAAAATGTTTCTTCTATTTGTTTGTACAATCGAAATACCATGTATTTTTTGATAAAAAATTAGAAGGATATACATTGCGCGTAATAATTACAAGTACATATATCCTTCGCGATTCTCTTCACTTCTCTTTACTTTCGACCCTTATTTATGCTTCGTGAGAATAGAATATCGCAATGATCGTACCGCCGCTTATCATCGCGAATAATCATCGCGCTTTATTTCGAGGCGCGCGTAACTAATCTGCGACTCTAAACGGCGCTGCCATAATGACCGCGGTTATAGAAGAGAGAATGAGCTTCCATCTCACCCCATCTCTTTCTCTCCGTTCCGATCGATATAAATTACCGCTGCTCCGTGCAAAGATCAGATCCTCATCTTCAACAGATGGAGAGGATTAGCGATATTAGCGAGAGAAATCGGCTTCGTAGTGGCGCTATCATCAGCTCCCGACTTACTTCTCTCTGTGTTTTCGTTCTTTCACGTAGATCTCTTTGCGGAACGGAGAGGAAGAGCTTTCTCACATCGGGGGATATGGAAGAAAGACTGTTTCTCCGCTTTTCTCTCTTCATCCTCCTCGTCCCGTTTCTCTCATCTCATCTCTCTCTCTCTCTCTCTCTCTCTCCCGTCTCTCTTTTATGTCTCTCTCCGTCGCTCTCGCGTCTTCTCACGTCTGGCCGGTACCATCTATCATTCTGTCAGCTAGGAGATTTCAATTTGCTCTCTTTTTGCGCCATTACCGGGCCCCTCAGCCCGCGCAAAATTGTATTTAATTGTGATTGACTGCTAAGTGGAGGTGGCCGGCCGCCGCCATTTGTCCCGCGATTTTTGCATATCCCTAATTGCGCGAGAGGTGCGTCGCGAGCTGAATCGCGGCCGAATGAGATTATTCCAGTCACGCGTCGTCTCGCATTCGTGGCGAAAAAAAAAACGCGACGCGACGGTCGATCGAAGCCGAGAGTCGATTGTGATCCGCGGATTGATATCCGGTCTTTCGAATTAGAAGAACCTAATGCTCGGTTAGTAATTAGCCGCGTAACGAGATCCATCGAGAAGTGTAGAGAATTAGTTATTATCGCCATATTTTATTACAGCCCGTAATGATCTTGTTGATGACCGAAGTTAATCTGGTGATAGATATAAACAGCATCGACGTCGTAAATATCGATAAATTGACTTCAAGTTTTTCAATTTGTTCATTTCTCACTTCTCTAATTAGCACATACGCTTTGTTACGTGTAATCTCTGCATTTAAAGCGATCGCAAGTTGAGCCGCAATCTCATCCGAGATAATTTATAATTACGTACAACTATTTTAATAATTACCATTGAGCAGAGTATTAGTTACAGGTGAATACTCAGGTAACACGAGGCGAACGTAATGCTAAGCGTTTTTTTCCGAAACCCGTGAAAAATCAATATGGAGTTCGCCCGCAAAGAGAGGAAAATATGCGAAGCGCGCTGATTATAGAATTTAATTCTTCATCTTCAGTGAGCTTTGCTCTAGGAACCATTTATTTTTACAAATTGCGCTTTCATTTGTTTCCTCCAAAGGGCACTGTTCAAATTCTTATCCGAGTGCTTTTCAGATATCATGTTATTCCTATTTAACATTCGGTGAGCGACAGGGATAAAATGACACTTGGGTGGGATGGGAATCTGAACACGGTCCAAAATTTTTCTTGAAAAATACTAATTTTTAAAAGCCTCACATTTCTCAGAATTATTCATGCGCCCTTTTGGGGCGAACTCCTCCAATTGATACCTACCGTCGACTCGAAGGCATCAATGAACGATCACGCACGTGCGAGCGTGCGGAGAGATATCTACCCCCGCACTCTGCACGCATGCGTATATGTACTTATGTACAGAATCACCTATACAGCCTCGCAATAAGTTAGACGCGCCTTGAATCAGATATTTACACGGTGCCTCGTGAGGACGACAATGTACGATGGTGCCTATTTACAATTAAACTCGAGGCGAGTACGCCCCCGCCGTTTTAGCTTGGCACGACGATAGCGATGAGGGAAGCCTCACGGTATTACAGTCAACGATCACATTTTATGCGCTCTGACCTACCCACTTGCCTTGTAGTGATATTCCATACCGGATCGGCGACTTTCTCGTCGCTGCGATTACGCGAGAACCTTTTGAGACAATAACTTTTTAACGCAATATTTATCGATAATTCGAAATATCGATAAAGTTAATACACAGAGTATTCTATCTGCGCTCGGTGTCGCGAGATATCAATCGCGATCTCGGAGACTGTTCCTTCAGGGAGGATCCTCGACCGGTCGTACTTTTTCCCGCTCTCCGCTCCGATCCTATCACGATCGATTAGAAAAACGTCCCGGAATCCTGCAGCGATGCCGGGATAAGTATCGGCGATGAATTACCGCGCGGCGCTAAACTTACGCGCTCGGTTAAGTTTGACGCGTGCGATTATAAAGCAGCCTTTTTACTCGCCGACCTCATAGTCGATTAGTTTTGACATAAACTATCGCTGCTGATGTATTAATGATGCCAAAAGATAATTCATTTGTATTATTCATAACATCTTGAAAATATTATATATGAAGGTTATATATGAATATTATATATGAATTATAATTTTAAAATCGGTTAATTTTAAAATTAATTTGTAAAAAATTTATGTAAAATTGCACAAACGTACAAACGTAAATTTTATAAAAATATATACTTGAAAGATAGAAAAATTATTCTTGAAAAATGATAATACAATGAAATAAATTATCATGTTATCAAAATATAATTCATTTTAAATTAATTTATTTGATATTGAAAACATTAAATTAATATGTTGCATAATTATTAATATATTAGCAGAAAGAATGCCGACTTTTCCAAATTTTTTATCTACTAAATCGAGTTTGTAATGAGAAGGCTAGAAGATCTTGGTAGAGATAACGACGCCGGTATTATATTTTTCTGCTTACTGCTGCTTACATACCGTTCACGGTCGATGCCGCCGTAGTCGAGTGACTCGTTTACAAGTTAATGAAGTCTCGATTTCCAGTTCGCTCGTTAATTCATGCTCCCCACGAGCGAGCATTTCGAGCTGTCTCGTTCTCGGTACCCCGGCAATTCGTCATTATCTGCGGACGTCTCGGAGTCTGTCGGAGGAAGGACGCGTCTCATCGTTCCCGTCGAAGAATGGAGCAGCGATCTTTCCATCTGCATCTTTCGACGGAGGAAGTTGATACGAAGATTCAGGAACATTCTTCAGAATTCCACAAAGACGAAGATATCAATCCTGATTTCAGTTGATTTCGCATGAAACTCGAAGTTTCCATCATTATCGCTTGAATCTTCTCAACAGGATGCTTATGCTCGTTAGGCTTGCGTATTGCTTCTCTAAGCTTTTCTATTCAATGTTCCGCGATTTTCGAGGATTCTAGGTCATCGCAGCAACATGCAAGAAGACACAGTGCTGAACAAGACATTGTTCTCCTTTTCGGAAGAGGATCCGAATCGCCAGATTCGAGTGTTCATTTGCGCTGCAGCAGCTCGTAGAGCGCGGCGATGTAAGTCTGCGCCATTTGCAACGTTTCGAACTTGCTGAGTTTCCTGTCATTGCCTAAACTGGGTACGACATCGCGTAGTCTATCAAAAGCGTCGTTTAAGCTGTTCATTCTCCTTCTCTCTCTGGCATTCGCCGCCAGTCTTCTCTTCCTCAACACCTCGACACCAGGCGCGCTGCTCTTTATTTTCTGCACGGCTGCCTCCTTGGATTTCTGGCTAGTGTATTCCGCCGGCAAAACTACGTGAAGGCCGTCATTCCTTTGATGATACCTCGACTGATCGCATTTGCTTGGCTGGCCGTTCGACAAGCCAGATTCGTTTCTCGGCACAGTGTAGGTGACGTAAGGGTGATTTCTCTGAGTATAACGGTGATTCTCGTTCCGCGGATGATAGGCACCGCTCTTCGGATAGCCCTTCGTAGCAAAGACAGGCTGATTCTGACCAAAGTCGGTCCTCGAATTCGCGTATGCACCGGCCGAAAGATGGTCCATCTTCTGAATGTACCCTGTTGGATCCTGTTTATTTATGATACCCTCATTGAAAGCCATCCTAGACGCAGCATCATCGTAAGTCGCACACTGTTCATTCATCCTGAAGATCAACTTGGCGTGAATATCCGTGACGTTCCTAGTAACGTCACCGTTTAACATTGGCTGATGATCGTTCCGGCAGCCACTCTCCTGATAGTAGCCTTCGTAGAAATCACCGAAATTGAAGCCGGCGGTCACGTGGAGGCTTCCATTGGGGGCACCGCCACTACTTTCCTGATATTCTTGCTGGTGATGACTATCCACAGAGCTAACGCTGCCGCAGCTGCTGCCCCTGGACCGCGGCGGCTGCGGATAGATTTCTTGGTGATGCCAATTACCACGTGGATTCGATTCCGGGCTGCTTGCCGATCCGTAGCCCTCGGAGTCCAGGAGGTCGTATTGTTGGAAGGCCACGTAGGAGGTCATCCTCATGTGTGCACGTGTCGGACGATTGATCCTTGGCTACTGGCAATCTTATATCATAACGTGTTTCTGGTTGCGAAAACTCTCAACCAATTGTCATCGCCTTCACTGTAGAATTTTGCGATGACTGACCGATCGATCAATGCCGATGCAAATCTCGCTAAGAATGATCTAAAGATCGAATTCCAAATGCAAGATGTAATGGTTTTTTCGGGAATGTTTGAAGTTACGTCCGTCAGCTTTTCAGGCTACCGTCTGAGGATCTTCACCGAGTATGCTTCGTGTACGGAAGCGTTCCGTAAACTGCCTTTACCTGCCGATCTCGTGGTCTGGACCATGCCGCCCGGTTTTCTTGGGGCCTACTGGTGGGGAGAACGTCGAGACGGAGTCCTGGGCCCACGTGGAAGGGGATCTTCTGAAGAATGGAAGGGGTCCACTGGGAAGTGGGCATCTCTTTGTAGAAGCCGCGCGACCAGACACGCCCCCCGTCTTCCTTCGTCTTCTCTTCGCTGGGGGCTCCTCTTCGGGCCCTCTAAGGAGTCAAAAGGCGATCGGAGCTCGAAAAAAGAAAAGCCTGATCGTGTGGCACGCACCGACCGGGCGCCGCGTTCTTGACATTGGAGATCCGCGGCCGCCGGCCGTCGAGCTGCGATCTCGCGTCCCCCGTGTTCTCTTCTTGCACTAATTGAATTTTATTTCTCCCCTTTCTTGTACAATACCATCGTGACATTCTAATTTCTCCTAGAAAAAAGCAGCGTATTATGACTTCTATTTAATATTATGCATTTCACTTTAATTTTGTTCCTATTGATACTATTATCTTTGTTGTAATTAATAAGGATAGTAATTAGTCACTAGGGAAGATTAAAAGAAAGAAATGTAAAATTTTCTTGCATTATATGTAATGTCGAACTGACTCCCGTGACATTTTTAACTGACAATATATCATATGTACAATAAACGCAGGTGTTATATTAATGGATACGTGGCACGTATATGGAATACAATACATTTCGCAAGATAACAGCAAAAATAATTTCCTTGCGAAACTTTCCAGGTCGTTGATGTCAAACATGAACCAGGGAAAGCATTTGGCACGTCTAAAACCCATTAACACTCACCTGGAAATGATTTATAAATGGTATTAGTAAAACTTTCTTGATACGAGTCCTTATTGAATTACGCTGATGCGCATAAAAATGGATGCGTCTAACTGACACTAATTGGTAGCGCAACCATTCCGCTAAAACGTAGTATTGTGGTGCGAGGAAAGGATACCGCATAGAAATTAACGAGTGTTGACTAGAATTATTAATAGTATTAAAACAGTTTAACCATCGCTGAGTGTAAAATACTTTAGTCTTAAAATAGATCGTGACATAACTCGCTGTGTCATTGTAGGTGTATGTTGGCAAAATATTTTCTCAAACGAATGACGGAACTTTAATTGGCCCCGTGTTTCCTTATTTACCTGAAGCCGTCAGCTCCTACTTTTTCTGCAAGGCCCGTTGCCGTGCTTTACGAGACTTTAAACACTGGGGCTGGAAAGTGTGGACAACTCTGATCATTTTACGAGATTTCTGAAACCCATATGCTTCTTATAAATTTCCTTTGAACTAGTGGTCAGAATGAAAAGCTTTGAGGGTGAGCTTGCGAAAATCTGGGAGTTCGTGATTTATCGTATAGGTACTGTTAGAACCGTTCTTAAATTTCACTTTAACTTTTACATTGGTGAATGAAATTTAAATTCTATGTAACTGAAAAGTCTATTAATGTATATAATATTAACGAGAAGTTTAAGTTTTGTAAAATAATTGAAAAATTAAGTGTATTGAAATTTTCTATATTTTACATAGAATTTAAATTTCATTCATCAATATGAATGACATTTTAATTAAGCGTAATTGAAATAACCATATTATATGTCAATAAAATATAAGCTTTTAATAACTTAAAAGTTAAGAGTTGATTGATATTAATAGTCTTTTCACACAGTTACCGAGAATTTAAATTATATTCACCAGTTTGTATTAAAAGTTAACAAAAATTTAAGAACATTTTTAACAATAATACTTTAAAGCAAATTGTGAGACATGCTTTAATCGTTATTAGCGTTAATCACATTTGACAAAATCAATAAAGTTCACGAGACTGTTAATTTCCAGCGAAGAGTTTTGTAAGGCATGTTTACGTGCTTGATAAATAATATAAAGTAAATGCATAACATGAATGACGTCTTTTGAAGTCTTCGATTTCGCAATTATCGATAATCAGACTAGGTATATTGTAATGCACTTTAGTATGTTTATAACACTGATTAAACGCACTGTGTCAAATGCATACCACAGGTAGTGTTACAATAACATCTTTATTGACAATTCCTATTCGAAGTGTCTATTTTTGTGACATTGATGTGTAGTCACAGTGCTTTCGTTTAGAGCCGAGATCGATCTTGGATCGCCATAATGCAATAAGCAAATGACTCGTATATGCTAATGACTACGTCAATAATCGATTTATGTTTTGGCTTTATTTAAAACCGTGATATAATACAAATTACAAATTTGTTATACTCTATATCGCGACGCTTAAATAAATATAAGAAAGTACACAGTTAAAAATTTCATGAAATTTAATATATTTACACAATTTGAACTTAATTTCATGACATTACATTAAATTTAATATATTTATAACTGAAAAGTATATTTGTGTACATGTACATAAAATTTAATGTATTTTTCATGAAAATTTATGAAATTTAATGTACTTTTATAAAATTTTGTGAAGTGTTAAATTTCATAAACTTAATATACACGTTCATTACGTTTAAGTAACTACTTAATTAAATCATTCATTACTTTTAATTTTGTTCGTAACCACGAGCTTTATTTATTACATATGAAGAAAGCTCGTGCTTATATTTCTAACTTGTATGTATTACTTAACCCGTCCGTTTTTTAAGAAAAAACAGAGCTCTTCTCTCCACTCCTTCCGAAAGAGAAACTCGGGTACGGAGGCTGTCGTAGGCGTATCTCCATTCGTTTTCCTTCGTTTGTCGGGAATTTGAAGTCATTCTCGCAAAAGGCGGCGGCCTCAAGAAGTTCATTATCCTCCACTAATACACACCAAATGAGCCGATCGCGCTCGTTCGGCCCACAGAGGAAAAGGAACGTTCGCGTCCCGATGAATCCGAAGGGTTTACGCCCACTGGCGGATTTTAATTTACTAAAAACGCTCTTTGCGGCTTGCGCAACAAGCTGTGAATCTTGGGGAAAATGTTAGATTAACTTCCAATCCTGACATTAATTTCTTAAGATTGTAAACTTGATAGATAGTCTAATTTCTTCAATAAGGCGACACGAATCGAGAAGAAAATTAGTTTGTATATCTTAATTGTCAAACACAATCATTAATATAATTAATTATTATCCGATATATGAATTGTTATATTTTTGAACAAGAACACACAGAAAAAATGATTTTGCTGCAGAAGTATCTATAAATTTAGTAGTAAACAAAGTTTAGGTAAATAATTATGTATAAAATTCAAGCATTTGTTGCAAAAAAGTTTTGACATTCTAGCAATCAGTTTATCTAATTACATAATTGTTTTTATCGTTCAACAAAATTATTTTCAAATCTGTATTTAGTTAAATTTTTAAATACTTTAGCAAATTATTCTTTTCGTATAGATAGCATAGCTTGAGATACGCGCGAGAACGGAAATAAATCACAAAAATGATTCTCATTATTAAAAATGCGAGTACGTTAAAATAATAATAATATTTACAAAATCGCACCATTACACGAAAAGAACGATTTTGCATCTAAAGCTTTAGCTAGATACAGATTTGAAAAGAATTTTGTTGGACTATCAAAACAATTGCATAGAACAGTTAGTCAAAACTTTTTACAGCATTGCTCATCACGTTTGAGATTTTTATGTAATTAGTTTGATTACCCAACAAAATTATTTTTAGATTGGTATCTAGCTAAATGTTTAGATACTTCAGCGAAATCATTTTTTTCGTGTACTTACATTCACTATTCACACGGTGAATAGATCTTAGCCATAAGGTGAGGTCCTCGCAATCGAGCTGTACCATTACGTAATTATATAACAAAGACTAATGAGAGTCCCGATGATTTCGCGTCCAACAAAACCGCGCGTGATTGCGCTGGTCGCAGGATCATCAATCGATCGATCCATCGACACCATCGCGTTGTCCATCAGCGCGATATTAACGTCTCCTGCGAGGTAGGCGACAAATACATGCGTCGGAGACGTTAATCTCAGGTGTACGTGAGGCTCGTGTGATCTAGAGACTTATTTATAGATCTTTGCACCACAGATAAAGTCAGGATCGGACCGAGTGGAAAAGATGCGAGGAGAATCTAGTCTTATTTTTTTAGACGAATTGTCGATATCGCGTGTGTAACGCGGGCGAAAACTTACTGCGTGGATAAAATTCTTTTCAATTGTTTTCACAACAGCGTAATCGTTCTTCCTTCCTTCTCCTTGTCGTGGACAGTAAGATCTCTCATCTTTCTTATCCGATCCTGGATCGATTCGCCGCACAGGCTGATGCGGTGGCGGCGGTGGCGGCAGCGGCTGCGGCTAATAACAAATTTATTGCGGCCGATGAAGTGCATAAATTGATTATTACTAGCCGGCAACGCATCTCGCTGCTGTGAGTTCCAGTTCAGACAATCACCGATGATTTACAACATAATGGCGCGCGTTTGACTGACGCGGGCTTACTCGCGTGACTATTCGCGCGTACACGCGGCTTGATGCGTTTGCGGCATCGACTACATGCGTACGGTTACCCGCCTGCGGTCGCAAGGTACAACCTCGATTCCGAAGGTGCACACGGTTTTCTCCGCTCCCGGACCCTGAAGATGCAACGTCGTTGTCGTTTGCACAAGAATATGTCTAGAATGACTTATAATTTGTTCAGAAATGATCCCTTCGATGCGCTATGAAATCGAATATTTATCAAAGAGGAAAAGTCGCATACACGCAGAAAAAAAAATTAGCCAATGCAGTTAAAATATAATTGTAGTAATTAAAATGTAAAATCCTTAATAATAGGGACAGCTAATGTTGCTGTCGAAGCTCAATTTATTATCTATTAAAATTTACGTGCTGCAACGAAAAATATTCTCTGCTAAATGGCAATCGGCACCCAGAAACAATTGCGAATGAAATGTTCGATTACAGCTAAGATAGTGAGGAATAATTGCTACTTACTTAGCTACTCATGTTAAATATTTTAATTTTAATTTTAACTAATAAAGTTGGATGTCGGTAGCAAATGTATTTTATCTTCAATAGCTAACTTTTAGTCGTAACAGCAAGGTTCGAACAACTGATATTTAACTAATATTACTAAATATATAATATTACTAATCCTTTTTTTGCGTGTACCATCACACATTAAAAAAAGAATTTACTAAATACATATTTCTTTAATAGTACTAGCAATATGTGAACATTTATTTATAGTAAATAAATATTTACTCAATAAGAAAATGATAAATTAATAAAATTTATAGTTAAATAAAATTAATAATTTCTGTATCAAATAAATATATGTTTACATTTAATAAGTATTAGAACTATTCAAATAAATATTTATTAAGATTTAATATTTTCTTTTTCAGTGTATGACGATGATATAGAGCTTTTTTTAATCCTGCAATTTCGAGTTTTTGATCAATTTTGAGTAAACTTTCATATCTTTCTTCTTCATTAATTCTGCAATCATATTTTTACTCTCTTCGTTTGTAATTAGTTTCTTACTGTTCTAAACTTCCAAAAAATATGGAGAAACTTAGAGCTATTTTTTAACATCTGTATTACATAGTTATTAGTTTCTTAATAAGATATTTTAAGAAAAGGACCAGACTTCACTCTTTCTTGTATTTCGAAGAAATTTGAGAGTGAAATTTCGCTTGTGCCTAAAAAGACCCAGATTATAGACAGAGAGATTAATGTTTTCTATTCCTTATTTTATAAAATTTGTTTCGATCGATTATATTGTTTGTATTAATCGATTTTTTTCATCTTTATTAATGCTTCTAACAGTGTTCATTGTCTAGCCTGTTGATCATATAATGGCCGGGGGTCATTTGATTTTCTAAATAGTCCAAGAGCTCGATTCCTCAGGGTTCATCCAAACATGACCCTCGTACAAACTAGAGATTTATGACCAACCAAGACCCTTAATTAGAATCACACCCAAGGTGTCCTAATTACAGGTTAGACCTGGCGCTTGCCCGAACTTCTTAAAGCTGTGCTGCCCTCGGCGCAAAACGGTGCGAATCGCGCCAATTTCAAGCTGTTTACTGACAGCTCGTTAATTGTAGGAAAAACGGGCGGCAGTCGATGGGCGGTGAACATTTTCAAATTTACATCTGATTAACTGGGGTTTTTCCGAGGAATGCCAGCTACATCCTCTGTTCTTCTTTATCACTCTTTCTCTGTCAGAAAAAATATTTTGTACATATTCGTACATAAAAAATATATTTACGATGTTGTTATCGCTATTAGCTCTTCTTGTATATACGTGTATGCGTGCTTGCGTTGTGTGTGCATGAAAAAAAATACTACATAAATTATATACAGCTGTCCAATGTATCTATCTATCAAGAAAGTAATTTCTCTTTAATTATGCGCGACCTATAGTCTAACACGTCGAGAAATTCACGTCTCCCGGCGTCCTAAATCTCCGCGGTAATTTTTCCACGCGGATGTAGCACGCGGGTACATAAGTTTTAGGCTGATAAACGTGCTGTAAAAATGATTTACGTCGGAGTATCGACGTAACTTCCTGTTGCCTGTCCGTCCATAATATACGATCGATTAAGCTCGCGAAATTTTCCTTCTTCCTTTTTTCCTCAATCGCGTCGCGTTGCTGTTTGAACACTTGCGACCTGGCTTTACTCATTAAAACGATCTTCCGCAAAAATTCAACTGACGAGATCGTATCCTTAGGTTGTTATAGGTAGCTCTGTCAAGAGATGAATTAAGAGATAGTTTTTCTATAATTTATTGACCGATTAACAGATTATTATTGCTACACAAATTATCACGCATAACGATGGTTTGTATGCATAATGATGTTTGTAATAATATCTTACTATAGCGATCATTTTTAACGGAAAATTTAATAAGAATCTTATTGGACCGTACTTGTGAAAACTTAACAAATAGAAAATAGGAAATAAAAGCCCATAATGCTCGAAGTTTTAATGCTTAAATAATTCAATGTGAATTTATATATATATATATATATATATATATATATAATTACATGCATATATACCATATTTGTATAGTCATTTGAATTAATTATTGCAAAGAGAATATTACTAAGGTGATTTAAAAGCTTAGGACGCTCGCACGGTTAAATGTTATAGCATTTTTCATTGTCAGAACTAGTGCGTACTTAGTGCACTTTAAAGCCGTTGTTTACACAAATTATTGTAGCATAAAGACATTTAATAAAAATATAGAAACGAATTAAATGTGAAATATTCAATACATTTTATTGTGCTATTTGATAAAATACACATTGGGCATTTTATGGATTGAAATATCCCACTGTTTTATGTTATTTACATTTTATTATTAACATTTATATAGAACAGTGTACAACAACTTTAATGCGCACTGAGTGCGCACTAGTTCTGCCAATAAAAAAACGCTATTAGAGATTCAGGTTCAACTCTCGGCCGAGGTAATATTTTTTACAATAAATAAATTTATTTACAGATTTCCAGTATATTAAGATTTCTTTAATAGATGCCTGTTGAACATCAAAATTTAACTATGATATTATTTCAGTACTTTAGCTGCGTTTTTAAGATAAAATTTCGGCGCGCAGTTCAAATGATTACAAATATGATATATATATATATACATGCACATAGTATCCAAAAATTCTATACAAATTCATACATTGTATACAAATTCACATTAAATTATTCAAGCATTAAAGATCCAATTACGATCATTATGGACTTTTATTTCCTATTTCCTATTGAAAAATTTAAAAACGTCACTTTACTTTCGAATGTAACATATTCGTACATTATTTCCTCATTTATATAATAGATACATTATGTTATAATAGGAAAAATTAAATTTGCTGTAAATAAGAGAGCAAAATATATATTTTATCTATGTGCACGTTTATTCAGATTCAATATTTATTTGCTATCGAAGGGACTTGCAGTGAAGAGATTGCACATACATCATCGTGTTTTATAGTGTTCTCCTTTATAAAGTGATTCTATATTAAACGACAGGTGTTTCATCAAGCTCTAGATTATTGATCGATTAACAAATTATTATAGCTATTAAAAAAATATTGTGTTTACTTGCCGATCGCGTAAATGTACATGAGACGAGATTATAGAATAGTGTTTTAAGAGGCGTAGTAATTGATTGATTCAAGGATAAAGCATAATTAAATATAAAGCGTTGAGATCCTACACAATGTCATATTAATAATATTCTTTCACTAAACCGGTTTGATCCCATTAATGTTGACAATCGCAAAATAGCATCCTCTCTTACAAATTGCTTACGTTGCTAAATTCATCGGTACAAAATTGACGAGATAACGTCATACGTGCATGTCATGGTGGTAAAGTACCTTGATCGCAGTTTATGCAGGTGCAAGGTCGAAGGGCACTGACTTGTAAAACGCTCGTGCTGTCGCATTAAATCGATGAGTATCTCTATGATGCGGCTTCATTTGAATTTATTTTGGGAACGATTTATCCAAGGTATCGAAAGATTAATACTTGCGTCATGATTGTCAGAAAATTGTTACATATAGAAAACCGATGTGTCATTAATGATTTCGAGTTGATAAAAAAACAATATTTTTATTTGTATATCAAACGGGAAATTTATACTGTAGTGAATAGACTATACAATATAGTTTTAGATCAGCGCTTAAATGCGGTACGTGCTTTACTCGGACCACCAGCGTTTCGCGGCATCATTGCAGATGCTTTGATACTTAACGCGCTGCGAACCGTTGGCGTAACACGTGCCGGTAATAGTGCTAATTACTTATTTACTGGCAGTACCATTCTGAAGATCCAGCGGTGCTCAAGAGGGCCGCTCACGTCTCTCCCGCGTGAAAGCTTCTGAATAATAATTATAGGCGCATTAATATGAATTACCACCCGTACCTTACCCTTGTGCGCGATGTATACGAGTCGGCGAATTATTTAAGTTCAAGTGAAATTACAGAACGAGAGTCAGCTTTCCCGGTTGCTCGTGTCGCAAAGCGAATCAATTTCGAACGGCCGGAACCGCGGCGAATTATTAGAAATCTCAGCGCTCTAATGAGACGTCAATATTAATGGACAAACGATCATTCACTGGTTAAGCAACTTATGTAAGCAATCTTCGCTTAATGCCGATATAGAAGTCCAGCCGAAAGTATAGATCACGAAGCTATGAATAATGCACATGTTGAAAACTTGAGATTGCATTACATTACTTAATATTGTATCAATATAATAGAAGAAAAGAGATTGAGAAATCATAATTTATTAATTGATATTATTTTAATTAATCTTTTGTTAAAGGGAGCATACTTGTTTGAGTATATAGTATACTCTTTTGTAAACTTCATGAAACTTGGTTTATATAGAATAATTTAATAATGTAATTTTTTAATTTAAGTAAGATCAAAAATAAAAAATTTTAAAAAGTAGATCCAATATGCTAAATAAAATAAAAAAATATGGTTATTATAAAAATCAGTTTTAGGAAATTTTTGATTGCAAAATAACATCTAGTTTTCAATTCGATTTTCTTTAAAGCTTATTTTATTATCATTAATTTAAATTTCAGAATTCTGAAGGCAAATT